>ENA-UOJR01000031-UOJR01000031.1-human-gut-metagenome-genome-assembly--contig:-C115P-NODE-31-length-225378-cov-19.702343_pt1 | contig 225378 bp, 208 predicted proteins | sample MGYA00242354_ERZ723901 | MGnify/ENA metagenome assembly ERZ723901
CAGTCGATTATCGCTTGCTGAACTGCGGAGCGCGACGAGCTGCTTTGAGACCGTACTTCTTACGTTCCTTCATACGAGGATCGCGAGTCAGGAAGCCAGCCTTCTTCAGAGCCGGGCGCAGCTCAGGGTTGAACTGCAGCAGGGCGCGGGACAGGCCGTGGCGGATAGCGCCAGCCTGGCCAGCACAGCCACCGCCAACAACGTTGACAACGACGTCAAACTTGCCCTCGTTCTCAGTCAGAACCAGGGGGCTGTTGACGAGCAGCTTCAGGGTCTCGAGGCCAAAGTAATCGTTGATGTCGCGGCCGTTGATAGTGACCTTGCCGGTACCATTGTAAACGCGAACGCGGGCAACGGAATGCTTACGACGGCCAGTGCCGTAGAAATAAGGTTTCGTCTCGTACATATTCTATTGCCTCCTTACTTAAATCTCAACAGCTTCGGGCTTCTGGGCAGCATGTGCGTGGTCAGCAGCCTTGTAGCAGTGCAGGCGGGTCATAGCCTTGGTGCCGATGGTGTTAGAGGGAACCATGCCCTTGACAGCGTAGGTCATAGCCTTGTCGCTGTTCTCAGCCATCAGGGTCTTGTACTGGGTCTCCTTCAGGCCGCCGATCCAGCCGGAGTGAGTGCGATGGAACTTCTTCTCCATCTTCTTGCCGGTCAGGACAGCCTGGTCGCAGTTGATGATGATGACATGGTCACCACAGTCAACATTAGGAGTAAAGGTGGTCTTGTTCTTACCGCGCAGGATGACAGCAGCCTTAGCAGCAACGCGGCCGAGGGGTTTTCCAGCGGCGTCGATCACATACCACTTGCGGTCAGCCATTTCAGCGGGCTTAGCGAGAGTCGTGCTCATAGTAGGAACCTCCATTGAAGAATTAACACGTCCGTCTTATAACGGTATTTAACAGCGCTTTGGCAGCGCTTTTTCGCGCAAGTGTGATTATAGCAGAATTGGGCGGCAGAGTCAACGGTTTTTCGAAAGAATTTTAATTTATTCCCGGTATACTCGTGAATTCTCGCAAATCCTCTTGTTTTCTCGTGTTTCCTAACATGCTATTTTTCGTATAAAAACGCCCCCAGCCTGGCGGCTGAGGGTGCTTTCCATATTTTACTGTTTCAGCGCGTTGACAACGCTGTTCAGATCGTGCTCGTTCTCGCAGACGATCTTGACGGGGTGGCTGTAATCCAGGCTCATCATGCCCAGGATGCTCTTGGCATCGGCAATGCTGCCCTTCATGTCGTGGACTCCGACATCGTTATAGCACTTGGCGGCAGCAGACACGATCCCCTTTACCTCAGTAAAATTGGAAACCTTGACTTGTTTCACCATCATAATGACCTCCAAACATAAATCCCCACCGCACCCATCATGGCGCGGCGGTAAGGGCGCCCGGCTGGGTATCCAGCTCGGTTCTCTCGTCCTTGCATTGTGCATTATAGCATAATTATTCCCGTTTGGTTTGTGTAACATGCACAAAGCCGCTTTTTTCCATTTCCTGCACAGAAACGTCAAATCTTCATTTTGTGGTTTTGGTGACTTTGCTACAATTTTAACAGATTTGCCGCTACGTTTACACTGTTTTTATGTTTTCGCCCATCTATTTTTATATTTTCACAATATTTTCTCTTATTTTTGCGCAGTTTGTTTGCTGTTCGGCACAACAAACAGGCGGCAGATTTTTCTGCATTGCAACATATGTACAAATTTTTAGTTTCTTTTCCATGCAAAGGGTCAATGCAGGCCCTTCATCGTCAGGGCAATGCGCTTTTTGGCGGTATCCACGCTTAAAACCTTCACTCTGACAATATCGCCCACCTTCAGCACCTCGCTGGGATGCTTGATGAACTTATCGCTGATCTGGGAGACATGCACAAGGCCGTCCTGGTGCACGCCCAGATCAACGAACGCACCGAAGTCGATGACATTGCGCACGGTGCCGGTCAGCTCCATGCCGGGCTTGAGATCTTCCAGGCTCATGACATCGCTGCGCAGCAGGGGCTTGGGCAGGCTGTCGCGTACGTCGCGGCCCGGCTTACACAGCTCGGCCACGATGTCGTTCAGCGTCGGCTCGCCAATGCCCAGCATCTCGCACAGGTTCTTGGTGCCCTTAGCCTTGACGGCGGCAGGCAGACCCGCCAGTTTGTCGCTGCCGATCTCGGCAGTGGTGTAGCCACAGGCATCCAGCAGGGCCTTGGCGGCGGGGTAGCTTTCGGGGTGGACAGCGGTGGCGTCCAGGCGATTCTTGGCCTCGGGCAGGCGCAGGAAGCCCGCGCACTGCTCATAGGCTTTGGGGCCGAGGCCCTTGACCTTTTTCAGCTGGGCACGGGAGGTGAAAGCCCCCGCCTCCTCACGCCAGGCGACGATATTTTTGGCCGTGGCAGCGCTGACGCCCGCCACACGGCGCAACAGCGGCGCACTGGCGGTGTTCAGGTCAACGCCCACCGAGTTAACACAGTCCTCCACCACGCCGTCCAGCGTCTCGTTCAGGCGCTTTTGGGGCATATCGTGCTGGTACTGGCCCACGCCGACTGCCTTGGGGTCGATTTTGACCAGCTCGGCCAGCGGGTCCTGCAAACGGCGGGCGATAGACACCGCGCTGCGCAGGTTGACATCGTACTGGGGGAACTCCTCGGCAGCCAGCTTGCTGGCAGAGTAGACCGACGCGCCTGCCTCGCTGACGACCATGTACTGCAAGTGCAGATTTCTCTCGTCGCCCAGTTCCCGGATGACCTGGGCGGCGAATTCCTCGGTCTCGTGGCCGGCTGTGCCGTTGCCGATGGCCATGACCTCAACGCCGTTTTTGAGGACCATCGATTTGATGGTCTTTTTGGCCTGGTCAACGCGCTTGAACTCCGGCACAGGGTATACCACGTTGGTATCCAGCACCTTGCCGGTGGGGTCGACGACGGCCACCTTGCAGCCCATGCGGTAGCCGGGGTCCAGACCCATGACGGTTTTGCCGCGGATGGGCGGCTGGAGCAGCAACTGGCGCAAGTTGTCGCCAAAGACATGGATAGCCCCCTCAGCAGCGGCGTCCGAAAGTTCACCTCGCAGTTCGTTTTCCAGGCTGGGGTGGATCAGGCGGCTGTAGGCATCCAGAGCGGCTTCTTCCACCAGCTGGGCGCTGGCACCGCCGGTCTTTTTGCGGGCGAACATCCAGGCCACGATGCCCCCGGCACGCTCGGCATCCACCTGAATGCTGATTTTCAAAAAGCCTTCCCGCTCGCCGCGGTCCAGGGCCAGCACGCGGTGACCGGGAATCTTGTTCAGCGGCTCGGCATAGTCGTAATACTGGGCGTAGACGCTGTCCTCATCCTTGGCCTTGACGCTGATGATGCGGCCGAAGGCGCGGTAGTAGCGGCGCAGTTCGGCGCGGCAGGCGGCATCGTCAGAAACAGCCTCGGCGATGATGTCCTTGGCACCGGCCAGCGCAGCGGCGGCATCGGGGACTTCCTCGTTGATATAGTCCGCCGCTGCAGCGTTGGGGTCAAAGGCGGCGTCCTGCTTGAACAGCGCATCGGCCAGGGGCTGCAGCCCGCGAGCCTTGGCAATGCTGGCGCGGGTCTTGCGCTTGGGCTTGTAGGGGCGGTAAAGGTCCTCGACCTCGGCCAGCGTCTTGGCCTTGGAGAGGGCGGCGGTCAGTTCGGGGGTCATGGCGCCCTGCTCGGTGATGGAGGAAGTGACCTCCTCCTTGCGCTTATCCAGGCCGCGCAGGTATTCCAGGCGGTCACCCAGGTCACGCAGCACCTGGTCGTCCATCGAGCCGGTGACCTCCTTGCGGTAGCGGGCGATAAACGGGATAGTATTGCCCTGGTCGATCAGGTCGATCGCGCCCTGGACATTTTTAGCAGAAAGATTCAATTCGGCAGCAAGCTGCTGTGCATAATCAGACATGGGATACTCACTTTCAATTTTATAGGATCGGATAAGAAATTGGCTACCTGCCTGCAGGGGCGGATGCTTGCAACGGCCCCTACACGAACGTCCAACAACATCATAGAAACCGGCAAATTACAGGCATTTTCTCTTTTTCAGCACCACCAAATAAGCCCCATACACCGCCAGCGCGGCCAGGCTGATGATGGTGCCGGTGCGCAGGCCGGGGGTGTGGTAGGTGCAGGTGATGCTGGTCTGCCCCGCCGGGACGCGCAGTGCCATCAGGCCGTTATCGACCTTTTCGATTTTGGCCGGTTCCCCGTTGATGGCGGCGGTAAAGCCGTCGTCGTAGGGCACACTGAAAAACACCAGCCGGTCGGTGTCGTAGTCCGTCTCGGCGGTAAAGCCGGTGCGGGTGGCGGTAAAGTTTTCCACGGCCTCGGCACGGCAGGCGGTGCAATCCTCGGCGTAGGTGTCCTGCGTGCAGTTGGTCAGCCCGTCGTCCGGGATAGGCTGCAGCAGGTCGCCATAGGCGGCGATCTGGTCCTCGTCCAGCAACACCGCCCGCAACAATACCTGGGCGCGGCTGTCCTCGTCTACCTGGTCCAGCTGATCGGCGGTGACATAATACTGCTGGGCAAAACCCATGGGCACCCAGTTTTTGTTCTCGTAGATCTGGTAGGCGCTGGTGCCGCCTACCAGGTCCCAGCCGTCCATGCCCTCGCCCTGCCAGTTGCTATCGGCATCCTTAGCCACCAGCGTGTACCGAACGCTGAGCAGCCCGCGCAGGGCATAGTTTTGGACCTCCGGCTTGGAGTTGACGTCCCGCTTGACGCCCACTTCCGGATAAAACTCCATGATGCTGGGGGCAACCGTGGAATTGAAAAACTGCAAACAGCTTTTGTCAAACCACAGGCCCAGATTGTTGTGGGCGCCGTAGGCATCGAAGCGGTAGAACGCATCGTCCGGCAGGGCTTCCTTGACCTCCTGCATAGAATCATACGTTTCCGCGATCAGGTCGCTATCGGTATCCCACTGGGCGTACTTGGTCAACGAAAGGTGCACGCTGCCATAGACAAAGCTGAACACCAGCACGGCAGCCAGCATTACGGTAGGCCAACGCTGGCGATCCCGGAAGAAGTGCCACAGCACGCCGAAGATCACCAATCCCAGCACCGATACGCCCAGGATGGCCCAGAAGCGGGCGGGTTCCTCGGTGACGCCGAGGGTGGTCACGCCGCCATCATCGGTATAGGGCACCAGGCCGAACGCCGCCGCCGAGAGAGTAACGGCCAGGGTCAAACCCCAGGCGCGGGGCAGTTCTCGCCGGGCCAGGTGGGGCCGGGCCAGCAGCGACGCCGTGGCCCCGCACAGCACCAGCACCGGCATGTAGTACCACCGGGCGTAGTAGCTGGAATTGAGGGCATAGAACAGGCTGTTAAGGATGGGCATAAAGGCGCAGACCACGCACACCTTTAAAATGTAGGTGAACGGGTGGCTGCGCCGCCCGCGGCAGAACGCCAGCCCGCCCGCAATGCCCACCACCGGCAGGTAGGCCGTCATGCTGGTATGTTTGAGGATGCCTTCGCTGAACATGTCCTTAAAGTAGGGGGCGTCGGGCATCAAAAAGGCGCTGTAAAAAATGGCCCCGTACTGCTGGGCCTTGCCGTAGACCAGGTAGCCCATGCCGTTGAATGGGTCGATGGTGCGTGGGTTTTGCACCAGTGACAGCCCGGCAGGAAGCAGCAGCACGCAGCCCATGGCACAGCCCAGCAGGGTTTCCCCTGCCAGCAATGCAAACTTGCGGGGGCCGATTTTGTAGGCATGCCCCGCCAGCATACAGAAAAAGTAGATGATGAGAAAGACCGCCTGCCCGGCAAAGAAAAAGTAGTTGTTGAGCAGATTCACCGCCACCCAGAACGGGAAGCGACCTTTTTTGCCATCGATGACCGCATCATCCAGCGCCGCCAGCATGTATGGAAACAGCGCCACAACATCCAAAAAGTGGTTGAAGAAGATGTTGTACACCGTAAAGCCGGAGAAGGCATACAGGCAGCCGGCCAGCACGCTCCAATCCTCGTCCCGCACCCAGCGGCGCGCCCAAAGGTAGCCGCCGCCCCCGGCCAGGGCGATTTTCAGGCAGAGCAGCGGCACCAGCATCCACGGCATGAACCATGCGGGCACCAGCAGCGTCAGCCAGAAAAACGGGCTGCCCAGCAGGTAGAACGAGTAGGAATTGACAAACCCGCTGCCCAGATCGGTAGCCCAACTGAAGCTGCCCCCCTGCTTGATGAAGCTGTTGGCGTACTGGTAAAAGTTGATCTGCTGGTCATTGAAATCGCCCGCGTAATGGAAGTACCCGCCGCCTGCGACGGCATCCACCAGGCAGTGGGGCGCAAACAGGGCGGCCGCCGCCAGCAGGCAGAGCCAAAACACCTGCCAGTATCTTGTTTTTTTGCCGGGAAGCTGCAATTTCATAACAAACCCCGCTGAAAGTCCGAACCATGGGACTTTGTTTTTGGTAAAATCATGGTATACTGATAGTAACACCACAGAGAGGATCGTGCAAGATGAAAACTTATCCCTTCAGTGCCCTGCTGGGCCGTATGAAGTACATCACCCGCTGGAGCCTGATGCGCAGCGGCCGCGCCGAAAGCCTGAGCGAGCATACGGCAGACACCGCCCTGCTGGCCCACGCGCTTTGCTTAATTGGCCAAAAGTGCTTGGGCACCGGAGCCGACCTGCGGCCCGAAATGGTAGCCACGGCGGCGCTGTACCACGATGCGCCGGAAATTTTGACCGGCGACATGCCCACCCCAGTGAAGTACAAAAATGAAGCCCTGCGCAGCGCCTACAAGGCGGTAGAGCAGGAAAGTGCCCGGCTGATGGCCAGCCTGCAGCCCGAAGCCCTGCGCAGCGAGACCGAGGAATTTTTGACCGGCCGCGTGCTAAATGACGCCGAGCGGAAAATTTTAAAGGCAGCGGACCGGCTCTCGGCCTTAATCAAGTGTTTGGAAGAGTGCCAGAGCGGCAACCGGGAGTTTGAAGCCGCGCGGGAGCAGCAGCTGGCCGCCCTGCACGGAATGGACTGCCCCGAAGCGGAGTATTTCATCACCCACATGCTGCCGTGCTATACGCAGAATCTGGATGAGCTGACGAGAGGAAGGTTTTGATCACTCCTGCAGCCGATACACTGCATCGATGAGCTTGTCCACATCGGTGAAATGCTCCAGCATGGAGCAGTAGCGCCGCAGGGAGGCTGCCCCCCGCAGGCCCTTCATATAGTGCATGGCCTGGCTGCGGGCCTGAGGCATGGCGAGCCACTCGCCTTTTTCCTCGCACATTTCGTAAATTTGCGCCCGCAGGGCGTTCATCCGCTGGTTCAGCGTCGGCTCGGCGGGGGCTTCCTCGCCCAGCAGGGCCGCGCGAATCTGCTCAAACAGCCACGGGTCGCCCAGTGCGCCGCGGCCGATCATCACACCGTCGCAGCCGGTCTCTTTTAATAAGGTAAGCGCCCCCTCGGCAGTGGTAATATCGCCGTTGGCCAGCACCGGGATGGACACCGCCTGCTTGATGGCGGCAATTGCAGCGGCATCAATGGGTGGCACGTACATCTGCTCCCGCGTGCGGCCATGCACGGCGATCAGGTCCGCGCCGTTGGCCTCGCACTGTTTCGCCACCTCCACGCCGGTCAGGTGTTCGGCGTCCCAGCCGATGCGCATCTTCACCGTCAGGGGCGTATCCTCGCCCAGGGCGCGGCGGGCCGCAGCGACCATCCGTCCGCAGAGGGGTGGGTCCAGCAGCAGCTTACTGCCCGCACCGCTGTTGGTGATTTTGGGCGCGGGGCAGCCCATGTTGATGTCCAAAATATCAAACCGGATGCCCTTTTCCCGCACCAGCAAAATGGCCTTTTCCAGGGCTTCCGGCTCACAGCCGAACAGCTGGATAGCGTACAGCCCGTGGGGGTGGGCATCTTTGAGCAGAGCAAAGGACTTTTGGTCGTTAAAGTTCAGGGCCTTAGCGCTGGCCATCTCGCTGACGGTCCAGGCTGCACCGTGGTCGGCCATCAGGTGGCGGCAGGCAGCGTCGGTCAGGCCCGCCATCGGGGCAAACACCGCCCCCGCAGGGATCTGCAAATTGCGTAACTGCATAGTTCCTCTCTTGTAGCGCCGCCTTTGGCTCCCTCCAAGGGGGCTTTTGCGCGGCCACTTTTACTATTTGAATTTCAGATTCTATTCTACCATAAATCCCGCATTTGTGGTATACTAAAAGATAGATTGTTTACATCCGATTTAAAAAGGAGCAACGCTATGAAACTGATGGTACTGGACGGCAACAGTCTGGTCAACCGCGCGTTTTTCGGCATCAAGCTGTTGACGACCAAGGACGGCCGCTATACCAACGCCATTTACGGCTTCCAGAATATACTGCTCAACCTGCTGGCCGCCCACAAGCCCGATGCTGTGGCCATCGCCTGGGACCTGCGCGCCCCGACGTTCCGCCACAAGGCCTACGACGGCTACAAGGCCACCCGCCACGGCATGCCCGAGGAGCTGGCCCAGCAGATGCCCGTACTGAAAGAATTGCTGACCGACCTGGGCTTTGTGCAGGTAAGCAGCGAGGGCTGGGAGGCCGACGATATTTTGGGCACCCTGGCCGCCGCCTGCGAGGCCGCCGGGGGCACCACCCTGCTGGCCACCGGCGACCGGGACAGCCTGCAGTTGGTGGACGACAACACCACCGTTCTGCTGGCCACCAACAAAGAGACGATTTCCATGGACCCCGCCGCCATCCGCGAAAAGTATGGTGTGGAGCCACAGCAGCTCATCGACGTCAAGAGCCTGATGGGCGATTCGTCCGATAATATCCCCGGTGTGCCGGGCATCGGCGAAAAGACCGCCCTGGCCCTGGTGGCGAAGTTCGGCACGCTGGAAAATATTTACGCGAACCTCGAGGACAAGGCCATCAAGCCCGGCCAGCGGGCCAAGCTTTCTGCCAACTGCGATAAGGCGGACCTGTCCTACATGCTGGGTACCATCCGCAAGGACGCGCCCATCGAGACGGACCCCGCCGCCTATATCCGCCAGCCCGGCGACCCCGCCGCAGCCGCCCAGCTGCTGGCCACGCTGGAAATGCATAAGATGGTGGACCGCTGGGGTCTGGAGGAGGGCGGCGCCGCTGCCGCCCCCGTGGACGCTGCTCCGCCGGAAGAAGTAGAGCCGGCCCCCCTGCCGCTGCTGGTGGAAGGCCGCCTGTTTGTGGCCCAAAACGCCGACGGCGGCTGGTACGCCGTACAGGGACAGGAAGTCTACCTGCCAGACACCGACCGCCTGGCCGCCCTGCTGGACAGCGATGCCGAAATCTGGGCCTTTGACGCGAAGCCCCTCTACCGCCTGGCACTGGAACAGGGGCATATTGGCAAAGCCCTGCATTTTGACGGCAAGCTGGCCGCGTACCTGCTCAATCCTTCCGCTAGCAGCTATGCGGTAAAGTCTCTGGCTGCCGAGTACGGCGTGGCGGCGGCGTTCCACTGCGAAGCCGCCCCCGATGCCGGTGTGCTGGCCGCGCTGCTGGAAAGGCTGGCCGCCGAACTGGACGCCAGCGGCCAGCGCAAACTGCACGATGAGATGGAGCTGCCGCTGGCCCGCGTGCTGGCGGACATGGAGCGCATCGGCTTTGCGGTAGACGCCGACGGCATCCGCGCCTTTGGCGACAGCCTGCGGGGCGAGCTGGACGGCATCCTGCAGAATATCTACACTGAGGTGGGCTACGAGTTCAACGTAAACAGCCCCAAGCAGCTGGGCGAAGCCCTGTTTGACAAGCTGGGCCTGCCGCCGCGCAAGAAAAACGCCCGCGGCTACTCCACCGACGCCGCCACGCTGGAAAGCCTGCGCCCTTACAGCCCGGTCATCGACGAGATCCTGAAGTACCGCACCTACGCCAAGCTGCTGTCTACCTACGTAGATGGCCTGCTGGCGGCGCAGGCGGCGGACGGTCGGGTGCACTCCACCTTTATCCAGACCGAGACCCGCACCGGGCGCATCTCCTCCACCGAACCGAACCTGCAGAACATCCCCATCCGCACCGAGCTGGGCAGCCGCCTGCGTGGCTACTTTGTGGCCGGGGACGGCCAGCAGTTGGTGGACGCCGATTACTCCCAGATCGAGCTGCGCATTCTGGCGCACATCACCGGCGACGAGCACATGCAGCAGGCGTTTTTGAACGGCGCGGACATTCACCGCTCCACCGCCGCCAAAATTTACCACATCCCCGAAAGCGAAGTCACGCCGCAGCTGCGCTCGGCCAGCAAGGCCATCAACTTCGGCATCATGTACGGCAAGGGTGCCTACTCGCTGAGCAAGGATCTGGACGTCTCGGTGAAAGAGGCAGACGCTTTCCTGAAGACTTACCTTGACACCTTCCCCAAGGTGGACGGCTACATGCAGGACTGCATTGCCCACGCCAAGGAGAAAGGCTACGTGGAAACGCTGTTTGGCCGCCGCCGCGCCCTGCCGGAGCTGGCCAGTTCCAACTTCCAGGTACGCGCCAGCGGCGAGCGGATGGCCCGCAACACGCCCATCCAGGGCACGGCCGCGGACATCATCAAGCTGGCCATGGTGCATGTGTGGCAGCGCCTGCGGGATGAGAAATTGCAGGCCCGCCTGCTGCTGCAGGTACACGACGAACTGATCGTAGAGGCACCGGACAGTGAAGTGGACACCGTGCGCCGCATTTTGCAGGAGGAAATGGAGCATGTGGTGCACTACAACGTGCCCCTGACCACCGAGGTAGGCACCGGCAAGACCTGGCTAGAAGCGCATTAAAGTTTTCTGCGCAGAGGTGTAGGGGGCGAGCAGTGCTCGCCCGCCTGCTTGATGAGGCCGCACTTTTTCGGGAAAGTTTCTTGCCTGCCAAACGGCCACGGGCGAACAGTGTTCGCCCCTGCAAAGTGCTTCTGGCAGTTCAAGAGTCACAATAAGGGTGATTAAAATGTATGTTTTAGGAATTGAATCGACCTGCGATGAGACCGCGGCGGCAATCGTGGAGGACGGCCGCAAGGTCATCTCCAACGTGATCTCCACCAGCGTGAAAGAACAGGCCCTATACGGCGGCGTTGTGCCGGAGATCGCCAGCCGCCGCCATGCCGAGTATATCAGTGCTACCGTGGACAAAGCCCTGGCTGATGCCAACATGACCATGAAAGACGTGGATGCCGTGGCCGTAACCTTTGCGCCCGGCCTGATCGGTGCCGTGCTGGTGGGCGTAAACTTTGCCAAAGGCCTGGCCTACGCGGCAGGCAAGCCGCTGGTGCCGGTGCACCACCTGCGCGGGCATATCGCCGCCAACTATCTGACCCACCAAAGTTTGCATCCGCCGTTTCTCTGCCTGGTGGCCAGCGGCGGGCACAGCCACATCGTGATGGTGGAGGATTGGTGCCGCTACAAAGTTCTGGGCCGCACGGTGGACGACGCCGCCGGCGAAGCCTACGATAAAGTAGCCCGCACGCTGGGCCTGCCCTACCCAGGCGGTCCCAGTGTGGCCGCCGCCGCCCGCGACGGCGACCCCCACGCCTACAAGTTGCCCGTGCCCCATGTAGAGGGCAAGTACAACGTCAGCTTCAGCGGCCTGAAGACCGCCGTCATCAACGAGGTGCACAACGCCGAGCAGAAAGGCCAGCCGGTCAATGTGGCCGACATGGCCGCCAGCTTCCAGGAGCGCATCGACCAGATCCTGGCCAAGAAGCTGCTCTCCGCTGCCGCCGACACCGGTGCCAAGCAGGTCGTGCTGGCCGGCGGCGTCGCCGCCAACGGCCGCCTGCGCCAGCTGGTGAACGACGGTGCCCAAAAACTGGGTGCCCGCGTCTTTTTGCCGGAGCTGAAATACTGCGGCGACAACGGTGCCATGATCGCCGCCCAAGGCTACTACGAGTACCAGGACGGCAACCTGGCCGATTGGACCCTGAACGGCCTGCCCACGCTGGGGATCGATTATCGGTAATTTCACGATTGTACATAAAAAACCACCTTTTCCGTTTCTTTGGAAAAGGTGGTTTTTTCTTGTTTAAATCAATTCTTCCTTGCAAAGCTGGGCATCCGGCAGATGGGTGGAGCCAAAGTAGACGGTCTGCCACACAGCCTCGCCCTGTTTGAGGGTATTTACCAGCTTGAACTGTACGCCCTGGGTGCGGTCCTCGGTGTTGAAGCTGCCGCCATCGCCCAGCGTAAAGGTAGTGAACACGTTGCTGTAGGTTCCTGCGGCCAGCATACTGAAATCGTACTTGGCCGTCACGCGGTTACGGCCCTTGCGGATGTGCATGCCGTACAGGCAGGCCGTGGCCACCGGCACGTCGAACTCGTCGTGCACTTCAAAGAAGATGCCGATCTGGTCGCGGTCCTCGGTGGAATCGTAGATGTACTCCACCTCCACGGGCTGGCTTCGCTCGACGGCTTCCAGCGTATCCACATGGAACTCGACGCTGCGCATGCGGATGCTTTTGCGTTCTATCCAACTGGGGCGGCGGAAATCGGTAAAGTCTAAAAAGCGCTCACTGCTGTAGTTGTTGGACATGTAGATGGCAATGCCGGCGTCCACGTCGCCGTCAAAGACGACCTTGCCTTTGTCCAGCACGATGCAGCGGTCGCAGAGGTCGCGGATGGTGGCCATGTTGTGGCTGACGTACAGCACCGTGCGGCCGTCCTGCTTGGCGGCCTGGCGCATCTTGGTCAGGCACTTTTTCTGGAACTTCATATCGCCGACGGCCAGGACCTCGTCCATAATCATAATTTCGCTGTCCAGGTGGGCCGCCACGCTGAACGCCAGCTTGACGTACATGCCGCTGGAGTAGCGCTTGACCGGGGTGTCGATGAAGTCTCCGACCTCGGAAAACTCGATGATCTGGTCCATCTTGGCATCGATCTCGGCGCGGGTCATGCCCAGAATGGCACCATTGAGGTAGACATTCTCGCGGCCCGTCATCTCGGGGTGGAAACCGGTGCCGACTTCCAGCATCGAGGCCACGCGGCCGTACAGGTCAATATCGCCGGAGGTAGGGGCCGTCACGTGGGTCAGCAGCTTGAGCAGCGTGGACTTGCCCGCGCCGTTGGAGCCGATGATACCCACGGCCTCTCCTTTGTTTACTGTAAAGCTGACGCCGTTGAGCGCCATAAAGGTGGTGCCCACCAAGCGCTGGTCGGTGCCGATCTGGGTGTTGGGGTCCTCTTTGCCGCGCTTGCGGGCCCACCAGCTTTGCAGGTCGCCACGCAGCGTACCGCCGCCGATCTGGCCCAGGCGGTACTGTTTTTTGACGTCCTGCACGCGGATCATCAATTCCTGATTTTCCATGCCGTACCTCCCGTCAGACCGTATCGACAAAGGTCTTTTCGACCTTGCCGAAGAGCGAAATGCCTACGCCCAGCAGCAGCACCGTCCATGCCAGCGAGACGACCCACATCAGCACCGATACCTCGCCGGAGTTGAAGCAGACCGCGCGGAAACTCTCCATCGGGGCAGTCATGGGGTTGGCGATCATCACGGCGCGCAGCAGCGGGTTGGAGATCATCGACAGCGGGTAGACCACCGGCGTACCGTACATCCACAGCTGCACACCGAAAGTGACAACGACCATCAGGTCACGGTAACGAGTGGTAACGCTGGACACGATGATGCCGCAGCCCAGGCCCAGCAGGCCCACTTGCAGCACGATAGGCAGCAGCAGCGGCATAGCCGCCCAGTTGGGGGCCACCTCACCGCGCGCCAGATAAAACAGCAGCAGGCAGAAGAACATGACGAACTGCACAACGAAGTTGATCAGCCCCGAAAGCATCGTGGAAATGGGCATGGCCAGCCGCGGAAAATACACTTTGCTGAAGATGTTGGAGTTGGTGGTAAATGTGCCCGACACCTTGTTGATGCACGAAGAAAAGAACGTCCACACGGCCGTGCCCGCCAGATAGAACAGCGGCTGCGGCACGCCGCCCGTGGACAGGTTGGCGATGGTACCAAACATGACCGTGTACATCGCCATCGACAGCAGCGGGTTAATTAAGATCCACGCCGGGCCCAACACGGTCTGCTTGTACAGCACGGTAAAATCGCGCTTGACAAACAGCCAGATCAGATCCTTATACCGCCACAGTTCATCAAAATCCACGCGGGTGCGGCCCCCGGCAGGGCCGTAATGCACATGGTACTGCTTTTTGGGTTGTGTTTGCTCCATGAGTAAAAGCTCCTTACGCTTTGTGTTTGTGGAAAGCCTGGTAAACCGGCAGGCCCAACCGCAGCAGTGCGGCACGCAACAGCATACTGCGCCGGCCGGTGCGCTGGGCAAGGTCGCGGTAGGCATCGGCGCAGGCACGGCAGGCTGTACGGTAGCGCTGCTGCTGGGCGGGAGTGGAAAGGTCGAAGCGATCTTTCTCGGCCAGATTTTCAATTGCGTCGTTCAAAAGCCCCTCGGCCCGCAGAGTGTCGCCCCTGGCGGCGAAGGTAGTGGTCCATTCCAGCAGGTATTCACTGCGGTCCAGGTAGTTGCGGGGGTCGCCCTGGGACATGATGCTGCCGGTGCGCTGGGCATAGCGGTAACCGCGGAAATTCAGGCAGAGGATTTTCCTGCACTGCCCAATCAAATTCGGCAAAAGGAACATATCCTCATACCGCTTGCCCTCGGCATAGCGCAGCGTGTGGAACAGCTCAGCTCTGTACAGTTTGTTCCATGCCACCACATAATAGGTACAGGCATCACCGCTGGCAAAGAATTTTCCCCAGAATTGCGGCGGCGTCAACGCTTCTTCCTCACGGTCCGCCGGGGTGCGGTCCGGCAGGGGTTGGTCGTTTTCATCAGTGCAGATGTAGTGGAAAAGGACTAAATCTACACCGGACTTTTGCTGGGCACGCAAGGCGCGTTCCAGCGTTTCCGGCTCAAGGCGGTCATCGCTGTCCACAAAGGCGATGTAATCACCAGTGCAGACGCCCAACCCGCTGTTGCGAGCCGCAGATAAACCGCCATTCGACCGGTGGATGACCCGGATGCGGGTGTCTTTCGCCGCCCAGGCATCGCACAGAGCCGGGCAGTTGTCGGGGCTGCCGTCATCCACCAGAATGATCTCCAAATCGGGATAGGTCTGCCCCACCACACTAGCCACGCAAGCGTCCAGGTAGCGCTCCACTTTATAAACCGGGATGATTACGCTGATCGTTGGCATGGCAATCCTTTCTTTTTGGGAGAGAGGTAATTATTGAGCAGCAGGCTGCTGTTCCAGCTTGATGCGGGCTTCTTCCAGCAGGGCTCGTACTTTGGGTTTCCAGATAAAATGGCGGAACACCTTGGTCATAAAGAACCAGAATTTATTTTCCACCTCGCACCAAAGCCGCGCCGGCAGGGCTTCGCGGCTGTAGTTGACCAGGCGGCAGAGACGGCCAGCATGATAACTGCGGAAACGCGGCATAAAAATCTGCGCTTCTTCCGCCAGCTGCGGGTCTTTGCGGGCCTTGTAAAGTTCTGTATATTCGTAGATCATACGTACCAGGCTGCTCGGGAACATACTTTTGTCTACTTTTTGCAGTTCATAAATCATGAAGCAGCCCAGCATAAAGTTTTGGTACTGGCTGCGCAGGTGAAAGGTGCTGTTTTCTGTCTGGCGATAGTTAAACATACAATCTGGCAGATAGTAGATTCCGCCATAGGGCAAAAACTGCGCTGTCAACAGGTTATCGTCAATGGTAACACCGCTGGCAAATGGGTCGATTTCCTGCAAGCGCAGATTGCGGAACATCAAGGCATTCGTGTGGATATACAAAAAGCTCCAATACTCCTTAGCCGTCAGGCTACATTCCCGGATGGGCTTTTCAATGGGTTGCGTTTTTCCTGTACTTTGCCAATAGAAACAGCCGTTATGGCCGCAGGCAACATACTTTTTCTCGGTATCTGCATCCAAAATATCCGCTTGCTTCTGCAGCTTATACGGATCGGTATAAAAATCGTCGCCGTCCAGATAGCAGATATATGTTCCTTGGGCCTCACGGAAAAGGCGGTCGCGGATCGCATTGAGTCGTTTAATACGGACATCCGGTGGTCGCTTTTCTCCGGGTATAAAATCCATCACAAATACACGCACAGTTTCTGGATACCGTTTCTCCCACTGGCGCAGCTTTTCGACCGTATTATCTGCAGAGCCATCATCAGCGCACAGAACCTCAATGGGAAAGTCTGTCTTCTGATTCAGTACACTTTGCAGCGTTTCATCCACATACGGCGCCAGATTATAAAAAGAGATCAGGATGCTGACCTTGGGCTGTGCCATGCGGTTTCCTCCTGTTTAAAAATCCTTTGCAAAACTCAAATTCAGGGCATGGCAGCTGCCGTACCCCTCTTTGCTTTCCACCAGGCCAAAGTTCAGCACTTTGCCGTTATCTTCGGTCGAAATGCCGAAGGACAGTGCCTTACAGCCTTTTGCTGCAGCAGCGCAAAGCACCTGATAATACAGATACGCCGCCGGGCTGTACTTGCGGATGCTCAGGTCCGCCGAAAGGTACTGGGTATGAACGACATTAGCCTGCTCGAAGTAGAAAGTCATACCGCCGGCCACCATGCGCTCCCCCTCAAACACGCCGTAAAACTCGGCAATTTCAGGCAGGCGGCTGGACTTGAACTCCCATAATTCGGCAGCGGTATGCACCGGCTGGACACCGTACTTCTCCAGGTTTTGGGCCAGCAGACCGTGGAACGTCTCGATTTCTTTTTGGGTCTCCAGCCCACGGAACGTCAGGTCATGCTTCATCGCCTTGCGGACATTCTGGCGCTTATCCTGCCGGAATGACGCCAGAATATCCTCTGCCGATTTACCCGCCAGCGGGACCCAGGTGTTCAGCTCGGTAAACTGGGTATAGCCCAAATAGGTAAAGGCGTAGAGCAGGGTCTGGTTTTCTTCCTTTTCCAGCAGACCCACGGTCGGGCGGAAAATGGCGGCCTCGTAGTGGGCAGCTACATACGCATCAATAGCCTGCAGAATGCCAATCGCCCGCGCAGCCGTATTGTACGCTTCCCGCAAAACCGGGCCGCCGTAGGTACTGCCCGGATGCGAAACAAAGGTGCGCTTTCCATCTCGCTGCTGCACGGCAGCAGGCACGACGGCCACGATGGCATCGTGCTCGTTGGTGACCACCAGCGAGGCATCCTCAAACCGGCCCGCCGGATGATAGTTTAAAAAGTTGCGGGTCTGCAAAAAAGTACCGTTGCCGCTTTCCTGCATCACAAAGCGGTCCCAGGCGGCTTCCTGATCCGCAGTATAAGGCTGTACTGTAAATTCCATACTTCTCCCCTGCTTGTTTTACTGCACCCGTTCGCCGGTGCGAATATCCCGGATTTTGCGGGCAGGCACACCGGCATAAATGTGGTAAGCCTCCACATCCCCGGTGACAACGCTGCCAGCGCCGATGACCGCACAGCGGCCGATATGCACGCCGGGCAGGATCGTCACATCTGCGCCGATCCAGACTTCATCCTCTACAACTATGTCAGCTGCCTTTGTCAGGTGGTCCCTCACATACGGGTAGGTGTTGATCTCCTGCCCATTATTGGCTGAGGCCATCGGCACAAAGGTCACATTGGCTGCGATGGAAACGTGGTTCCCAATATGCACCCGCGGTGTATAATCATCAGAAAGCAGCGTCAGGCCCAGGTTTGCATAGGTGCCCTCTCCCATTTCCAGCCCCAGGCGGCGCCAATACAGCTTGCGCACGCGGGCATCGGTATAATTGTGCGCTACCAGTTTGACAAAGCGCATTGGCAGCACATCCACCAGTTCCGTCAGGCGGCGGTAGATCCATTCATCGATTCCTGCCCAATCCATGGCTTTACTCCTTTGCGGGGTCCTCTGCGCCCACATGACGCAGGAACGCCTCGTAATCGCGGATGTAATCGTCCGCATCATAGAAGGAATCTGCCGCGACGCAGAGGACGGAATTGTCCTGCTGCCACAGCATGTCGCGCCACATATTGCTTTCCACGATCAGGCCTTTGTCGGGGCTGTCCAGCAGGACTTCCGCTTTCTCGAAGCCGTCATCCAGCTTGATCAAGATCTTGCCATAGGGACACCACAGGACTTGGCGCAGCTTTTTGTGGGCGTGGCCGCCGCGCTGGACGCCCACCGGGACATTGTGGATGTAGTAAATGCGCTTGATGGCAAAGGGCACATCGTGCTCGGCCTCAAAGACCGAGAGGGTGCCCATACCCTCGGCGGTGACGCTTTTCATGCGGATCGTTTGAATAATCATCGTTGTATCTGCCTTTCTTCTGGCATGTTAATCGGACAGTTTAATTACAGCCGCACCATCCACCATGGCAATGCAGCCGCTGGCGGGGTAACTTGGCATGGCCTGCACAGCAGGATTTTCGGCCCAGGCATCCAGTTCCTCCTGCGTGTTGACCACTTTGGCGCTGCTGCCCATGATATTGCCGAACCACCACTTGATGGTGCCATCATAGGTAATGGCGGAGCCGGAAAGGCCGGTGTCGCCCTCCTCATACAGGCGGAGCAGGTCGTTGTGGTAGGTGAAGTTGGAATCCGTAAAGTCACCGGAGAAAACCACCGGGGTCTCTCCTTCCACATAGCCGGGCAGGTCCTCCACCTTGGCCATAATGGTATACACCTGGGCGCGTGTGTTCTCGTAGACCAGTTTGCGGTAGGTGTAGGCGCCGTTGGCATAAATCACATTTTGCACGGTAATAAAGGCGCACAGCAGGCAAGCCAGCCAGGCGGCGCTGCGGGGGATGGTGTCCGGCTCCAGTCCAGTCAGCAGCAGCACCAACGCATACACCAGATACACCGGGTACAGCATCAACAGCGTGGGGTGCTTTTCCGACAGCAGATACACCACATTCAGCCCCAGCGGCAGCAGCACTAACAGGATAACCACCTGCACAGCGGCGCGCAGTGGCTTTTTACGCAGGGCCAGTACCAGGCAGGCAAGACCCAGCAGCAGGCAGACAGCCGTTGCCAGCCGCATGCCACGGTTGTTCCAGACATCATACCCCAGCAGGGTGGTAAATACCTGTTTGTACGCGCCGGGCAGGCGGGCCAGGTAATCCGCCACCCCGGCACGGCTCATCTGCTGCAGGCCGTTGGAGCTGTCGATCAGTTCCAGGTGTTTATAGGCCAGCACCGCTTTCATCGATACAGCATACAGTACGCCGCCCAACAGCAGGCCTGCAATGGCGGTGATGCCTTGGCGCAGATAGTCTTTCCAAGGCAGATCTGTCGTCAGACAATCCCGCAGCATGCACAGTAAAAGCAGACCGATAGCGAACTCAATGTAGCCCTGATACAATCCCATCGAGAGGCAGAGACACCCGCCGCAGAGCAGCACGCCCAACCAAGGGCGGCGGCAGCGACGCACGGCGTAGGCTCCCAAGAGGGCCAACAGCATGGCGCAGGTGAAAAGATCTGCTTTATCGTTATAAGTAGCATTCAGCAGCGTAACGCTGATGGCTGTGCCAAACAGCGCCGCCACAGCGGCCATGGATTTTTTGCGCAGCTGCAGCAAACTGCTGATCAGGCACACCGAAAGCGACACCCACAGCACGCTGAACATACCGGTAAGCCAGGGCATGTTGATTTTGCCGCGCAGAAAGCGGTAATACGGCAGCTGCACCCAGCGACCCAACTGCAGCATAACAACATCGGCATCAAAAAACAGGATGGTCGCGTCATGGCTGGGGAACAGGTTAAACCATGCAAAGCCATGCGCCAGCAGCATACACAGCGCCGTTGCGGCAAAGCACCATTTCAGGCGGGCCCAATCAAAGGCCCTGACCCGGCGCAGCAGGGCATCTTCCCTGCTCTGCAAAGTTGTCATGCGTGTGTGTCCTCCTCGGCATAGGCGTAGATTTTCTTCAACTCAGCCATATCGCCGTTAATCGGCGGCTGCCAGCTGTGCTGCGCCTTTTTGAACGCACAGTTCTGCGGCACAACCAGACGGCCGATCAATCCCCGCACCAGGCGGGATTTGTGGCGGTCGTTGTGGTAATACTCCCACGCCAGACGCACCAGCCGGTCTTGGGGATACAATTCCCGCATCAGGGTCAGCATGGCGCGCCAGTCGGCGTCCATCCGGGCACGGGCCTTCTCGTTGGTGGAAACACCGGTACCGTACTCGTACCAGCGCAGAATCCGATCATAGCAGCGGATGTGGAGGCCCTGCACGGCAAACATGCGGGTAGCGAAGTCCTCGGCAAAGCGGACGCGGCCATTCATCTTTTGCAGTGCATCCAGGAAAATTCCGCGCTCGTACATTGTTTCAATGCCGCTGATGCCGTCATCGTACAACAGCACATTGCGGCGGATAGCCTTGTTATCGTAGTGGGTCGCATCGTAGGGAGTGCGGTCAAAGGGCGTCTCCCCGGGCAGCTGCACCAGCGTGCCGTCGCTTTCCTGCCGGTAATAGGCGGACTTTCCAAAGGCCACCTGCGGAGCGTCCCTGCGCAGCATCTCCAGCACCCAGCGGATGGTGGAGGCATCGTACACATAATCTCCCGGCGAGATACCGGCGATCCACTGCCCGCTGGCCAGCTCCACCGCGTGGAGCATATTAGTGACCGTGCCCTGGTTGACCTTGTTTTTGGACAGTTTAACGTTGGTAAAGCCTTGGGCCGCCAGGTAGGCGCGGGTGTCATCCCAGTAATCCTCCGGCGAGCCATCATCGGCGATGATGAGCTCAAAATCGTAGGTATCCTGCATCAGCAGCGAGTCCAGCGTGTGGCGCAGCTGCGTTTTGTCTGGGTAATATTGTGCCAGAATGATTGACAGCGTCTGTGCCAAAATCAATTCTCCTTCGTTTTGGGCGGTTCCATCCGCCCCATCTTGCCGTTCCAAAAGTCCACGGCACCACGGTAGGCGCCATAGCTGCGGCCTTTTTTGCGACCCAGCGCCTTGGTCAGCGCATAGCGGGCTGCGCCGGTGAGAATCGGCAGCACGGTTTTCCTCTTCGCGTAGGCGCGGGATTTTCCCTTGCAGGTCAAATACAGCGTGTTGCGGGTGATATAGTACACCGACAACATGCCCCCTGCGCTGCCGCCTGCCCTATGCCACAGTTTGGCATCGGGCAGGAACCACAACGGCACACCGGCCTGGCCTAAACGGATGCAGTAATCCACATCTTCGCAATACATAAACAGTGTCTCGTCGAGATAACCAACCTGTTCAATGACCGCCCGCGGCAGCAGCACACAGCAGAACGTGATAAAGCTCACCTGCTGCTTTTGGGCAAAGGCGGAACCGTCCTTAGCGTGGCCGCCCAGGTGCTTCACCTTACCGGTAGCGGGATCCAGCGTGCCGCCTGCAAACCAGATTTCGTCCGGCGGGTTCATAAACAACATTTTTGGGCAGCTCACGGCACCCGCCGGGGTCTCCCGCAGCAAGGTCTCCAGCATATTGGGAGCAACGGCGGTGTCGTTGTTCAGCAGCAGCACATAGTCGCAGCCATCGGCCAGTGCACGGCGCATACCCACATTGTTGACGGCGGCAAAGCCCAGGTTCTGCTCTTGCGGCAGAAACACCGTGTTGGCAGGCAGTTTATCCTGCAATTGCGCTACCGAGTCATTGGGCGAAGCATCGTCCAGCAGGATAATTTCAAAGTCCTTGTACGTCTGCTTTTGCAGGCTGTCCAGACAGACCAGCGTATCCTGCCAGCCGTTGTAATTGGAGATAACGATTCCTACCTTGGGCATGGTTACTCCTTAAAGCTGTTCACGGCGTCGATGACAGCGGTTACCTGTTCCTCGGTCATACCGTAGTACATGGGCAGGCTCAGCTCCGTGGCGGAGATTTCTTCAGCCAGGGGCAGCGCACCGGCGGGGATGCCCAGTTCTTTGTAGGCGCCCTGCAGATGGATAGGCGTGGGATAATGCTTGTTGGTGCCGACACCGCGTTCGTTGAGATGTTTTTCCAATGCATCACGGTTTTTGCAGCGCACGGCGAAGATGTGGAACACATGCTCACAGCCCGGCATCACAGTGGGCAGGGTCACGGCGGGGTTGGTGATCTCGGCAAAATAGCGGGCGGCAATGGTGCGGCGCTGGGCGTTCATCGCGTCCAGGTGGGGCAGCTTAGCCGCCAGGAAAGCCGCCTGCATCTCATCCAGGCGGGAGTTCTGGCCTTTATAAATATGATGGTACTTGTAGTCGCTGCCGTAGTTGCCCAGGGCGCGGATCTTCTCGGCCAGGGCCTTGTCGCTGGTGGTCACGCAGCCGGCATCGCCCAGGGCGCCCAGGTTTTTGCCGGGGTAAAAGCTGAACCCGGCAGCATCGCCCAAACTGCCTGCGCGGCGGCCCTTGTAGGTGGCGCCGTGAGCCTGGGCTGCATCCTCGACGACCTTCAGGCCGTGGGCACGGGCGATCCCGAAAATAGGGTCCATGTCGGCGCACTGGCCGTAGAGGTGCACAGCCATGATAGCCTTGGTCTTCTCGGTGATGGCCGCCTCGATACAGGCGGGATCGATGTTGTAGCTGGCCAGCACCGGCTCCACAAAGACCGGCGTGGCCCCGGCGTAGGAGATAGCCAGCACGGTGGCAATAAAGGTGTTGGATGGCACGATAACCTCGTCTCCTGGGCCGATGCCCAGCGCTTTTAAAATAAGCACCAGGGCATCCAGGCCGTTGCCGCAGCCGACGCAGTATTTTGCGCCGCAGTAATCGGCAAAGGCGGCTTCAAAAGCGGCATCTTCTTTGCCCTCGATATACCAGCTGTTGTCCAGCACGCGGGCAAAAGCCGCGCGCAGATCGGCATCCAGTTCCCGCTCCATGGGGCGGAAAGAGACAAAAGGCACGGTGATGGGCTGTGCAGCCATAATAAAACGCCTCGTTTCGTCAAATTTATAGTACAGTACCCACGCATGGGCGCACAAGACCTACTATATCGTCTTATTATACAACGAAATGCGGTGTTTCGCAACTAAAAGCACACAAAAAGGCTTCCCCGTTCCATAAGGGAAGCCTTTTTACGCAGTTTGCGGTTATCTTGGCGCCCGTGTAGCGCAGGCGGGGCCGCAGCTGCAGGTGTCCACGCTGACATGGCTGGCGCAGCAGCAAAGCCCCTGCTGGTGGCGGCAGCCGCGGTCGTCGCAGGCAATCTCGGTCTCGGGGCTTGCGGGCTGGTTGTCAGTGGCAACGTTGCCATAGCCCTCGCTGTTGCGGTAACTGCTGCAGACGGCATCACTCTCGCCGGTGTGATGGACCTTGATGTCATTCAGGCAGCAGCAGCCCGCCTTGTTATGGCAGCAATCATACTGCGCGCAATCCAGATAAGACATACAAAACACCTCCGCCCGTAGTATACCCGGCTGGTGGGCGGGGTATACACGGGGCGCGGACTGTTCAAATCCGGCCTAAAAATATCCCTTGCAAACAAAAAATTATAATAAAAAGCGCATCCCCTTTTTATGGGGATGCGTGGTTGGGCCGGCCGGATTTGAACCGACGGATGGAGGAGTCAAAGTCCTCTGCCTTACCGCTTGGCGACGGCCCATTATAAAGAAAAGACCGCGCAGCGTGTATCACTGTGCGGTCTTTGGTGGGGTGCCTAGAGAGATTCGAACTCTCGGCCTCCAGAGCCACAATCTGGCGCGCTAACCAACTGCGCCATAGGCACCATAAATGCGCCCGAAGGGACTCGAACCCCCGGCCCACTGCTTAGAAGGCAGTTGCTCTATCCAGCTGAGCTACGGGCGCATAGCGGTTCTTGCCCTGTCCACGGGGCACGCTGCGTATGATATTATAGCAATCATGGGCGCATTTGTCAACAACTTTTTTCAATTTTTTCTGATATTTATTTCAGGTCCGTCCTATTTCTCTTGCAACGGCACCTCAAAGGTCCAGGTGGTGCCGGTGGCGTCGGTCACGATGGCGCGGTAGAAAGGCTGTCCATCGGCGTACAACCATTCATTGGGGCCATCATCTTTATAAAAGGTACCGTTCCAGACGGCGTGCATCATGGTTTCCTCTCCAGAGCTGTACCAGCCGTCTGCGGCCAGATGGGCGGTGGCCAGCGGTTCGCCTTCCTCGCCCGTGCGCAGTTCCAGCGTTACATCGGCGATTTTCATCCAGTTAGGCACGGTCAGTTCCACTTCCACGGGGTAGCAGCTCAATTCCAGGTACTTTTTATTGCCGCTGCGGTTGATGTAATAGCCGTAGTCCAGGGTGCCGCCTGTCCTGCCCCAGGCCAGCTCCGGCTCGGTCTGGGTGGCAGTAAATTCCACGGTGCCCAGTTTTTCGTTGGCAGCGGCACCGTCGGCGGCCGTCCACTGTATGGTCAGGTCGTAGGTCTGACCCACGGTAAACACCAGCTGCGCCTGATAGATGTCTCCGGCCAGCACGTCCATATCGTGCAGCTCGGTAGTGTCGCCGTAGGTGACCGAGAGCCGTGCGGTCATGCCTGTGGTACTCTCACTGGGCGTGACCTGCACCAGCACAGGCATCCAGCTGCTTTGCACGTCCCTATGCAGTTTATCAACTGGTACCCAGTGCCATTCCAGCACGGTGGATTTGCCTTGCCGCACGGCATCCTGCAATTCGTCCATGCGGGTGCTCAAATCGGCGGTCGTACTGCTTAACTGGGATTGCAGCATGGCGTAGCTGTCGGTCAGGTTTTGCATTTTACGCTGATACGCAAGGTTTTGCACCACCAGCAGCAGTACCACCACAACAGCCGCAGCGGCCCCCAGCAGGCCCCACAAGCGGCGGTGCTTGCGCTGCTCGGCATCGCGGGCGGCCAGCAGGTCACGCATGGCGTCCAGCGTGACCGACGGGGCAGGGCTGGCGGCCTCGGTACCCAGCAGTGTGTCCACCGACACGCCCAACACCTGGGCGGCGGCCTGCAAGTTGTCCAGGCCGGGCAGGGCAGTGTCCTTCTCCCACTTGCCCAGCGCCTGGCGGCTGACACCGATCTGTTCGGCTAGGGTCTCCTGGCTCAGGCCTTTGGCCTTGCGGGCAGCCTGCAAGTTTTGGCCCAGTGTCATGGCGGCCACCTCCTTTTTTCAACCATTGTAGCAGGCAGGGTGCAAAAAGTCCAGCAAGCGGGCTTGGCAAACCTGCAACCCAGGGTTACAACAGAAAAATTGTGCATAGTATTGAGGGAAAGCGAGGGATGCCCTATGATGCTTTGCCGCCTGCTGGAAGATCTGGACTGCACCCTTGTACAGGGCCGCAGCGACATCGAGGTGAACGCCATTTGCTGTGACTCCCGCTCTGTGACGCCCGGGTGCGTATTCGTCTGCCTGCCGGGGCAGCACACCGACGGCCGACGCTTTGCCCACGCGGCCGCGGCGGCCGGGGCGGCGGTGCTGGTGTTTGAGGACACGCTTCCCAATTTTGAATTTTCCCGGTCCTGCAGCCCGGCGCTGGTGCAGGCGGAGCCGGGTAAGGCTCGCCGGGTGCTGGCGCTGATGGCATCGCGGCTGTATGGTTATCCCGCGCGGCGGATGACGATGATCGGCATCACGGGCACCAAGGGCAAGACGACCACCGCCCACCTGCTGGCAGCGGTGCTGACGGCAGCTGGGCGGCGGGTGGGATGCATTGGCACCAACGGCGCAGTGTGGCCGGGGCAGCGGCACACACTGGGTTACACCACCCCCGAAAGCTGCGATCTGCAGCATATTTTGCGCGACATGGCCGACGACGGCTGCGACGCTTGTGTGATGGAAGTTTCCAGCCTGGGGCTGAAGATGGACCGGGTAGGCGGCATTGAATTTGACGTAGGTGTGTTCACCAATTTGTCGCCGGACCACATTGGTCCCGGCGAGCATGCCAGCTATGCCGAGTACCGCGCCTGGAAAAGCGTGCTGTTCCGCCGCTGCAAGGTAGGCGTGGCGAACGCCGACGACCGGGAAACACCCGCCATTTTGGAAGGCCACAGCTGCCGGGTGGTACGGTATGGCATCGCTGCGCCGGCGGATTGGCTGGCCCTGCCGGGGTTTACGCCGCGGCGCACGGCAGATGCGCTGGCTACCGATTTCACCGTGCGGCTGCCCGGCGGGCGGATGGCGGATTTCACCGTGCCGATGCCCGGGGCGTTCAGCGTACAGGACGCACTGGCAGCCCTTGCGGCGGCGGGCGTGCTGGGCGTGCCGGTGGCGGCTATGCAGGCCGGGCTGCGAGGCGCGGCGGTACGGGGCCGGTGCGAGGTGGTTCCCTGCCCCGCGCCCTTTACGGTGGTGCTGGACTACGCCCACAACGCTGCGGCGGCAGAAAGCGTGCTGACGGCCCTGCGGGCGTACCATCCCCGGCGGCTGATCACAGTGTTCGGGTGCGGCGGCGGGCGAAGCCGTTTGCGGCGTACCGGCATGGGCGAAGCCTGCGCCCGCCTGGCCGATTTGTGCATCGTGACCGAGGACAACAGCCGGGGCGAACCGTTGGAAGATATTTTTGCTGACATCCGCGCCGGGATGGACCGGGTGCAGAACGGGGCAGCGTGCGTGGAGATCCCCAACCGCCGTGATGCGCTGCTGTACGCCCTGGGGCTTGGGCGTGAAGGGGATATTCTCGCGGTATTAGGCAAAGGGCATGAGACAACAATCGACCGCGACGGGAGAAAAGTCCCGTTTGAGGATGCTGCAGTGGTGAGAGAGTACATGGAACGGGTAAAGTAAGCGCAAATAAAAAAGCTCCCCTTGGGGGGGAGTCTTTAATGCAGGAATGGTGGATTTTCCACTACTTCGCCATCAACAGCATGCCAAGTACCAGCAGGTGCGCGGGGTAGAACGCGTAGGCGGCGTGTTGCAGGGCCTTGTTTTTGCGGCCGTGCTGGCCGTTATAGAGCCAGATAAACGGCAGTGCCAGCAGGGCGAAGCACTCCTGCTGGATCTCAAAGGGGCCGACCAGATACACCTGGCCGATGAGCATGTACTGGCTGACCACGAACAGTCCCACTGCCTGGGCGAGGCAGCTGCGCCAGCCGCCCCCGCGGGTGAGCCGGAACAGCAGGATGATGACGACTCCCGCTGTGCCGTAATCCGTCAGCAGCAGGCCGGGCAGCAGTAAGGCCGCCAGCAGACCCAACAGGGGCGGCAGTTTTTCCGGCAGAGTGGGTGCGGTACGGCAGCGATCGGCGCAATGGCAGGCCCACAGCCCGGCCAGCAGCGTCCAGGCCACGTTCTGGTGCCAGGGGTAAAAGTACGTGCCGCCCGCCACCATATCAAAAGGTACCTCGGACACGACAGCCAGCAACAGCAGCCGCTTGGCGTAGGCGCGCAGGTCATGGGTGTGGGTGTAGCCCTGGGCCAGCTCGAAGGCAAAGATGGGGAACGCGATGCGCCCCACGCAGGTCATCCATTCCCGGCCGGGCACGATGGTGGCCCACATGTGGTCCAGCAGCATGCAGAACAGGGCGATAGCCTTGAGCTGGTTGGCGGTAAAAAAGCGGCGGTTGGGCATGGGAGTCTCCTTTAAATTTATAATAGCACACGGGCGGATGGGTAATGTGTCCGCGGGCGGATGCAAGCATCGGCCCCCACAGGGTGAATGTGTTCTTTATTATAGCACACCACCCGTCTGCGGGGCAAATTTATACGCCCGTGCCCGTGTGTTTTTTCCAAAAAAGACGGTTGACAAAGCATCTCTCGGTCGATATACTCGTGGTACAAACAGCCATGCTGTGCAAAGTTTACGGCATCAGCCAACGTAAAAAGGAGGGGACCGCTATGAAACGCTGCCCGCACTGCAATTCGCCTATCACCCAGCCCGACCGCAAGACCTGCCCGGTCTGCGGCAATCCGCTGTCCGGCCCAACCGGCGCGACACGGCGCAGGCTGCCCCTATGGGTGCCCGTGGCGCTGCTTTGCGCCGTGGCGGTGGTGGTCGTGTACTTTGCCCTGCACAAGCCCGTCACCCTGCCCGCAGACATTCAGGTCCCGGCCGAGACCACACCGGAATCCGCCGGGCTGGTGCTGGACGAAGCCGACCGTTTTTATCTGGACAACCTGCCCACCAACATCACCTTTACACTGACGGTTGACGGCGCAGAGCAGCCACACGGCACCAGCGACACCGGCCGCTACTACATGGCCCGCAGTGCCCTGACCCGCACCGACACCCTGCTGCGGGTGGTTTCGCCCGAGGGGGACGGCTACCGCACGGCGCTGGCGCTGGTGTCCAAGCCCAGCAACGAGAACGCCGCCTTTGGCACCTTTGTGCCATGTGAGGCTGACGGCTACGCCAAGCCCGATGAGGAATATCTGGACGCCATGCTGACGGTGTACTACCGTGCCTACCTGCGTGCCGCCAACGCCGCCGACCCCGCCGAGCTGCGCTATGTGACCGAGCTGCACAGCCAGAGCCTGTCCGCCGGCATCAAGAGCGGGGCCACCGGCGCAGTGACCTTTACGCTGGACAAGTCCGACATGGTGTGCGATACCGAACACATTGAGTACGGCAACAACACCGTGACCGTGAACGCCGCCGCCAGCTACGAGGCCGTGAACGACACCACCGGCGAGGTAGAGACCGCCACGGATTACTACACCATCCAGGCCGTATGGCAGGATGGCATGTGGCTGGTGGATCGGAGTTGGATGATTTCGGAAAGCGATTACCAGAACGGCGTGTTTGGAAATCAGTAACTCATCGCATGGCTGCTGTAGGGGCGGATGCAAGCATCGACCCCTACATATGGCATTCGCATTTTTACCCACAAGCTAAAACAAGCGGCAGAGTTTTTACGCTCTGCCGCTTGTTTTATGTCATTATAAAAATTTACTCGGCATCCTCGGTGGTAACTTTGTCAGTCTTGCCTTCGCCGTCCAGGGCTTCCTCCAGGGTGTGCCAGGCCAGCACCGCGCATTTTACGCGGGCGGGCACGTGGGCGATGCCCTGCAGGGCGGCCACGTCCTCAAGGTCGTCCAGTTCTTCGGGGGTGATCTTGCCCTTGATCATCTGGAAATAGAGGGAGATCAGGCGGCGGGCATCCTCGACCGTGCGGCCTTTGACCAGGTCGATCATCAGCGAAGCCGATGCCTGGGAGATGGCGCATCCGCTGCCGATGAAGCCGGCATCCTCGATCTTGCCATCCTTCACCCGCAGCTGCAGGGTGATGTCATCGCCGCAGCTGGGGTTGACGCCCTCCAGGCTGTGGGTAGCACCCGGCACGGGATGGCGGTTTTCTTTGCTGCGGCTGTTCTCGGTAATGATCTGGGTATACAGTTCGTTCAGGTTCACAGGCCCATCACCTTTCGTACATTTTCAAGATTTTCCAGCAGGGCATCCACATCCTCGGCGGTGTTGTAGATTGCCACGCTGGCGCGGCAGCAGCTGCCGATGCCCAGGTACTCCATCAAAGGCTGGGCGCAGTGGTGACCGGCGCGCACGGCTACGCCGCCCGCATCCAGAATGGTCGCCACATCGTGGGGATGCACATCGTTGACGTTGAAGCTGACGACGCCGTAGCGGCCATCGGCCACCGGCTCGCCGTAAACGGTCAGCCAGGGCATGGCACGCATGCCGGACAGCATACGGTTCAGCAGCATATACTCGTGGGCTTCCATAGCCTCCCAGCCGATGTTGTTCATATACTCGATGGCGGCGGCAAAGCCGACCTCTCCGCCGACGTTGCGGGTACCGGCCTCGAACTTTCGGGGGCCTTCGGCCCAGGTGGCCTTGTGCTCATGCACAGCGCCGATCATATCGCCGCCGCTCAGGAACGGGGGCATCTTCTCCAGCAGCTCAGCGCGGGCGTACAGGGCGCCCATGCCCATGGGGGCGTACAGCTTGTGAGCGGAGCAGGCTGCGAAATCCACGTCCAGCTTCTTCACGTCTACGGGGGTGTGGGGTGCGCTCTGGGCGCAGTCCAGCACCACCACAGCGCCCACGGCGTGGGCGCGCTTGACGATCTCCTCCACGGGGGCGCGCAGGCCCAGCACATTGGAGACCATTGCAATGCCGACCAGCTTGGTCTTGGCGGTAATTTTCTTATCCAGTTCGTCCAGCGTCAGGCGGCCGTCCTTACCGGGGTACATATACACCAGCTTTGCGCCGGTGGCTTCGGCCACGCGCTGCCAGGGTACCAGGTTGGAGTGATGCTCAGCCACCGAGATGACGATTTCATCGCCCTCATGCAGAAAGTGCATGCCGTAGCTGTAGGCCACCAGGTTCAGCGCCTCGGTGGTGTTCTGGGTAAAGACGATCTCGTCATCCTTGGCGTTAAAGAACTTGGCTACGGTGTGGCGAGCACCCTCGTGGGCGTCGGTGGCACGCATGGCCAGCTCGTACACGCCGCGATGGGGGTTGGCGTTATCCTTATTATAGTAGTTCACCACGGCGTCCAGCACCTGCTTGGGGTGCTGGGTGGTGGCGGCACTGTCCAGATAAACCAGGCGGTTGCCGTTTTCATCGGCCGCCAGGATCGGGAAATCAGCCGTCCAGTTGTTCATCATCAAGCCTCCGTGCAACAGTTTCGCGCACCTCGGTGCGCAGCTCTTCCAGCGGGATCTTCTCAATAGCCGGGGCAAAGCGGGCGTCCACCATCAGGCGGCGCGCCTGGCTCTCGCTCAGGCCGCGGGAACGCAGGTAGTAGAGTTTGCCCTCATCCAGACGTCCCACACTGGCGGCGTGCTGGCCCTCTACTTCCTCCTCACCGCACAGGATCAGCGGGGCGGTACGGTTGCGGGCCGTGGGGCTGAACATCAGCACGTCCTCGCTCTCGTGGCCCACACCGCGCTTGGCGCCGCGACGGAAATCCACCGTACCGCGCAGGATCTTGTCGGCATTACCGGTCAGGACACCGGCGGTGTGCATCTCGCACAGGGTATCTTTGCCGATCTGGACGGAGACATCGTTGTAATCCAGCACGTCATTGTCGCGTCCGAAGTAGACGGCGTCCAGGTCGTACTCGCTCTTGTTGTGGTCCTGCAACGTGCGGGTACCGCAGACGGAGACCTTGCCGCCCAGCTCGATGCGCACCTGCTCCACCCAGGAACTGGCGGCCTGCTGGATGGCAACAGCGCCCCAGCGGCTGGCGTTGTTGCCCAGCAGCTGCACCTGTACCAGTTTCACGTGGGCGCCCTCGGCGGCGTTGATGCGCACGAGAGAAGCGGCCACGCCGTCCTCGGCATCGCCGCGCAGCACCTGCACGACGGTCAGGCTGCTGCCCTTGGCGGCGTCGATGGTCAGGCAGCTCAGCGCGCAGGGGTGGGCCTCGTCCAGCTTTACCTCAAAGACGGCGGGCGTCTCGATGGCAGTGCCCTCGCCCACGGCGAGATGCTCTTTCACGTTTGCGTTGGCGGCCAGGAAGGCATCGGCGGCGACGCCCATTCCGGACTCGGTAAAGGTCTCGAAGATTTCAGTCTCCGGGCCGTTGGTGCGGATGCCCGCAGGCACGGCGGCGGTGGTAGCGGCAGTGCCCCAGCCATTGGCGGGGACCTGCGGCAGGGCGGCCTTATCCGGGGCAAAGTTTACGCCCAAGTGGTTCCAGGTAGGCACCGGCAGGCGGTTCATGTTCATATTCATACTATGCTCCTCCCCTCTCAGCCGATGCTGCCCTTCATCTCAAGATGGATGAGGTTGTTCATTTCCACGGCGTATTCCAGCGGCAGTTCCTTGGCGATGGGCTCGGCAAAGCCGCCGACGATCAGCGCCCGGGCGTCCTCCTCGGAGATGCCGCGGCTCATCAGGTAGAAGATGGCATCCTCGCTGATGCGGCCGATCTTGGCCTCGTGGCCCACGTCCACGGCGTCGCAGCGGATGTCCATTTCGGGGATGGTATCGGAGCGGCTGCGGTCGTCCAGCATCAGGGATTCGCAGCTGACGCTGGACTTGCTGCCCTCGGCCCCCGGCAGCACCACGACAGACGAACGGAAGTTGGAGATGCCGCCGTCGCGGGCGATGCTCTTGGTGGAAATGTGGCTGGTGGTGTGGGGGGCAGCGTGGACGACCTTTGCACCGGTATCCAGATCCTGGCCCGCACCGGCGAAGGTGATGCCGGTGAACTCCATGCGGGCGCCCTCACCCTGCAGGATGCTCATCGGGTAGAGGCAGCTGGTGTGGCTGCCGAAGGAGCCGGAGACCCACTCAATGGTGCCGCCCTTTTCCACCTTGGCGCGCTTGGTGTTCAGGTTGTACATGTTCTTGGACCAGTTCTCGATGGTGGAGTAGCGCACGCGGGCACCCTCGCCGACGAAGATCTCCACGCAGCCTGCGTGGAGGTTGGCCACGTTGTATTTGGGGGCCGAGCAGCCCTCGATGAAGTGCAGGTACGCGCCCTTATCCACGATGATGAGGGTATGCTCAAACTGGCCTGCGCCGGGGGCGTTCAGGCGGAAGTAGGACTGCAGCGGAATCTCCACATGCACGCCCGCCGGGACGTAGACAAAGGAGCCGCCGCTCCACACAGCGCCGTGCAGGGCCGCGAACTTATGATCGGTGGGCGGCACCAGCTTCATGAAATGCTTGCGCACCATCTCGGCATAGGGGCCGGTCAGTGCGCTTTCCATATCGGTATACACAACGCCCTGGGCGGCCACTTCGGCCTTGACGTTGTGGTAGACGACCTCGGAGTCATATTGGGCGCCGACACCGGCCAGGCTGGCACGCTCGGCCTGGGGGATACCCAGACGCTCAAAGGTGTTCTTGATGTCGTCGGGCACTTCGCTCCACTTGCCGCGCATCTCGGTGTTGGGGCGCACGTAGGTGACGATGTTGCTCATATCCAGGCCGGCGATGGAGGGGCCCCAGTTCTGCACCGGCATCTTGTTGTAGGTTTCCAGTGCTTTCAGGCGGAAGATGCGCATCCATTCCGGGTCGTGCTTTTCCTCACTGATCTTTTCCACGATCTCCGGCGTCAGGCCGGAGCTGACCTCGAACGCCGCGTTGGCCGCATCTTTGATGTCGTAAATGCTGCGGTCTACTTCGGCGACGTCGGTCTTTTCAGTTTCAAAGGCTCTCATTTGGCTTCGTCCTCCTTCAGGGCGGCAAAGCCTTCCTCGATGATCTCGCTCACCAGTTCGCCGTTGCCGGTGCGCACGATGCGGGCGTCATCCAGCACGTGGACGTAGTCGACCTGCAGACCTTCCAGAATTTTGGCGTTGTGGGTGATGATGATGAGGGCATTGGTGTCGTTGTGGTAAGCCTTGATGCCGTTGGCCACGGTCTTGACGGCGTCGACGTCCAGGCCGGAGTCGGTCTCGTCCAGCAGGGCCAAAGCGGGCTTGAGCATCAGCAGCTGCAGGATCTCCGCCTTCTTCTTCTCGCCGCCGGAGAAGCCGACGTTGAGGTAACGGTCGGCGTAGGCGGGATCCATGTTCAGAGCTTCCATCTGGGCGGCCAGCTCGTGGCGGAACTTCATGACCTTGACGGGCTTACCGGTAACAGCAGCCTGCGCAGTGCGCAGGAAGCTTTCCAGCGTGATGCCGGGGATTTCCTCCGGCGTCTGGAAGGACAGGAACATACCGGCGCGGGCGCGGACATCGGCGGTCTCGTGGGTGATGTCCTGGCCGCGGAAGATGATCTGGCCGCGGGTAACGTTGTAACGGGGATCGCCCATCAGGGCGCTCATCAAAGTGGACTTGCCGGCGCCGTTGTGGCCCATCAGGACGTGGGTCTCGCCGGGGTTCACGGTAAGGTTCAAGCCGTCGAGAAGGACTTTGTTTTCCTCACCGACAGTGACCTGTAAATCTTTAACTTCCAGCAGCGGGCTGCTCATGGAAAAACACCTCCAAGTGAATCACCGGGGAAAAATGCCCCCGGCAGGCAGTATTTGCTCTACTCATGTATACTATACCATTTTTGTAGGGATTGCAAGTTCTGAAATAGGAAAATCACACACTTCGTCAATATCATACAAAAATAGTCGGGATTTATCGGTCGGTTTTTGTACACTAATCAGGGCACGGTATGCTTTACGCATCGGCCCCTACAAACAAGTTAAAAATAGTTGCCACTTAAGAGACTCCCTCTGCGAGACAGACTCCCCCGATACGGGGGAGGTGGCACGAAGTGCCAGAGGGGGAGCGCTGCCAGCGAAGCTGACTGAGGGAGAGACATTTTCATAAAATGCCGCTAGGTAAGGTCTCTCCCCCGCCCGCTTCGCGGGAGTCCCCTCGCAGAAGGGGCCTTTCCGCAGTTGCAAAACTTTCTCAACCACCTTGCGAAATCCTTTCGGGTGGGGTACAATAGAAATATCCGTAAACCTATCCCCTGCCCCAATTACGGGCAGCATATTATAAAAGTATAGTAAGGAGGGCATATCACCCTATGTCTACTGCCAAAGAGAAATTTGAGCTGGCCCGGCAGCGCTATGCCGCCACCTTTGAGCGCCACCTGGATAACGGCGTGGAATTCATCAGCGATAACGTCTATATCGAACCGGAGGTCATCATCACCCCCGGCACGGTCATCCTGCCCGGGTGCATCCTGCGCGGCAAGACCGTGATTGCCGAGAACTGCGTTATCGGCCCCAACACCCTGCTGGAGGATACCGTCGTCGAGGCCGGCACCACCATCAACGCCAGCCAGTGCTACGAGAGCCACATCGGTCCCAACAACAAGATCGGTCCCTTCACCCATGTGCGCACCGGCACCAAGACCGCCGAGGGCTGCCACCTGGGCGCTTACGTCGAGACCAAGAACGCCGACTTTGCCGAGGGCAACACCGTCAGCCATCTGACCTACATCGGCGATGCCACCGTGGGCAAGTACTGCAACTTTGGCTGCGGCACCGTCACCTGCAACTATGACGGCGAGGGCAAGTACCACACCACCATCGGCGACTATGCCTTCATCGGCTGCAACACCAACCTGGTCGCCCCCGTCACCGTGGGCGACCATGCCTTCACCGCCGCCGGTTCCACCATCGGCCACGATGTGCCCGCCGGTGCCCTGAGCATCGAGCGCGCCAAGCAGACCGAGATCGACAACTGGGGCGAGAACAAGCTGCAAAAGTACATCGCAAAAAAACAGAAATTGGAAGCCGACAAAAAGAACAAGTAAAGGAATTAAAATGTTAGGAATGACCTCCGGGGCGGACTGGCTGATCGCCGGGCTGGGCAACCCTGAACCGAAATATGATGGCACCCGCCACAACGCCGGGTTTGAGGCGCTGGATTATCTGGCTGCGCAGTGGCACTGCGACATTGCCAAAGCCAAGTGGCAGGGCCTGTACGGCACCGCCCAGGTGGGCGACCACAAGGTCGTGCTGCTGAAGCCGCTGACCTATATGAACCTGAGCGGCCAGAGCATTGCCCCCGCCGCCAACTTTTATAAGATCCCCGCCGACCACGTCATCGTACTGTGCGACGACATCACCCAGGAGCCGGGCCACCTGCGTATCCGCCCCCACGGCTCGGCGGGCGGCCATAACGGGCTGAAAAGCATCATCGCCAGCCTGGGCACCGAGAATTTCAGCCGCATCCGCATTGGCATCGGCGCCAAGCCCAACCCGCAGTACGACCTGGCCGCCTGGGTGCTGGGCAAGCTGCCCCCCGCGGACCGCAAGGCCATGACCGACCGCTACCCGGACATTGAGGACGCCTGCAAGCTGCTGATGGACGGCAACCTGCAATACGCTCAGAACAAGTTCAACCATTAAGGGGATGTACACCATGAGCAAACTTCGTAAACAAGCCCTGATCCGCATCGTGATCTGCGTTATCATGCTGGCTGCCACCATCGTGTTTTCCTTTTTGCTGATCACCGGCAAGCTGGACGGCACGTCTTCTTCGGCAAGCTCCAATGCCGACAGCCTGCCCTCCGCAAGCGACAGCGTGGAGGCCGATACTCCCGAATCTACCGAGCCTGTGGAATCTACCGAGCCGGAGCCCACCCCCGAACCGACGCCGGAGCCCACCCCGGAGCCAGCCCCGGCCAACTTTGACGGCCTGGCCGAGCAGCCCACCACCGTGTTCGCTGAGGGCGAGCAGCCCAGCTACACCACCACCGCCGATGCCAGCATGAACCTGCGCGCCGGCCCCGGCACCAACTTTGACAAGGTGACCAGCGTACCCGCCGGCACCGCCGTGACCGCCCTGGGCACCAACAGCGACGGCAGCTGGGTGGTCGTGCAGGTAGGCGGCCAGTACGGCTGGCTGAAGGTCGAGTTTCTGAACCAGTAACCTTATAAAATCATTGTAACTATGCTGTTTTCTTCACTTTTTGCTAAAACAGCCGAATATGAAAAACTGGCGCATGCGCTCTCCGCACCGGGGGCATGCGCCTTATTCGGTTTACCCGGTTCCGGCCGGGCGATGGTCTACGCCGCGCTGGCGAAGGAGACCGGGCGCTTTCTCTGCATCGTGACCCCCGGCGAGGCTGAGGCCACTCGCTTTGCCGGGGACCTGAACGCCCTGGGCATCCCCACTGCCGTTTTCCCTGCCCGAGATTACGTGCTGCGCCCCATTGAAGGCACGGCCCGCGAGTATGAGTACCGCCGCCTGAGCGTGCTGGGCGACATCGTGGGTGGGCGGCTGCAGGCCGTCTGTGTGCCGGACGAGGGGCTGACCCAGTATACCACGCCCCGCGCCGAGTTTTGTAACAACACCCGCACCCTGCACCCAGGCGACACCGTGCCCCGCACCGAGCTGACCGCGCTGTTGTACAACGCCGGATACGCCCGCCGCGCCCAAGTGGACGGGCCGGGCCAGTTCTCCATCCGCGGCGACATTGTAGACCTGTACGCCCCGGATATGAAGCTGCCCGTGCGTATGGAATTTTGGGGCGACGAGATCGACACGATGCACACCTTCGACCTGGCCACCCAGCGCCGCGAGGACCCCATCGAAAAAATTTACGTCAGCCCCGCACGGGAGGTTCTGTTTGGTTCCCCTGCCGAAGCTGCCGAGCTGCTGCGGGCTTTCATCAAAAAATTCCGCGGCAAAAAGCGCACTGCCTTAGAGGCCTGCCTGGCCACCGAGCTGGCCCAGCTGGACGGCGGTGCTCTGCCTGTGAATATGGACAAATATCTCGCGGTGCGCTATCCACAGCCCGCCACACTGCTGGATTATTTCGATGATCCGCTGCTGGTGCTGGAGGAACCAGCCTCCTTACGGGAGGCTGAACACACCACCACCTACCGTCGTGGCGAGGAAATTTCTGCCCTTTTGCAGGATGGCGTGCTGGCCGCCGGGCTGGACAATCTGTACGCCGAGAATGGCTACCTCTGGGCGCAGGCCGCGAACCGCCGCACGATCTGCGCTGAGAACTTTGCCCGCAGCATGCCGGACATTCCACTGAAGGACATCGTCAACGCGCCCGCCCACACGCTGCCCGCCTGGGGCGGCGAGGTGACCAGCCTTTTGGAGGATCTGCAGCCGCTTTGCAACGGCGGCGCAGCCGTCACCGTATTGGCGGGCACCCAGCGTGCCGCCGCGGGCCTGGCCGCCGACCTGCGCACCAAGGGGCTGCTGGTCACCACGGACCCGGACGCCGCCCCCGGCGCAGGGCTGGTGCAGGTGCTGCCGGGGCAGCTTTCCGCCGGGTGCAGCGTGCCCTTTGCCAAGTACGCGCTGTTCACGGCGCGGGCGTTTGGCATCAGCAGCACCCAGAAAAAGAAAAAGCGCAACAAAGACGCGCTGAACAGTTTAAGCGAAATCGCTGTGGGCGATCTGGTGGTACACCAGAACCACGGCATCGGCCGCTATGCGGGCATCCAGCGGATGGCCGTGCAGGGCGTCACCAAGGATTATCTGCGCATCGAGTACGACAAAAAGGACGTGCTCTACGTCCCGGTCACCCAGCTGGACCTGCTGTCCCGCTACACCGCCCCCAACGACAGCGACAACGTGAAACTGTCCCGCCTGGGCGGCAGCGACTGGGCCAAGACACGCAAAAAGGTCAAGGCCGCCACGGAGCAGATGGCGAAAGAGCTGATCGAACTCTACGCCCGCCGCAAGCAGGCCAAGGGTCACGCTTTCCCGCCCGACGACACCTGGCAGGGGGATTTTGAGCAGCGCTTCGCCTACGATGAGACCCCCGACCAGCTGACCTGCGCCGCCGACATCAAGCACGATATGGAAGAGCCCTGGCCCATGGACCGGCTGCTATGCGGCGACGTGGGCTTTGGCAAGACCGAGGTTGCTCTGCGCGCGGCGTTCAAGTGCGTGATGGGCGGCAAGCAGTGCGCCATTCTGGCTCCCACCACCATTTTGGCTTGGCAGCATTTCAACACCGCCATTGCCCGCATGGAGGCATTCCCCGTGCGCATCGGGCTGCTCTCCCGCTATCGCAGTGCCAAGGAGCAGAAAGAGACGCTGCGCGGCCTAAAAGACGGCACAGTAGACATCGTTATCGGCACCCACCGGCTGCTGTCCAACGATGTAAAGTTCCATGATCTGGGGCTGGTCATCATCGACGAGGAGCAGCGCTTCGGCGTCAAGCACAAGGAAAAGCTGAAAGAGGCTTTCATCGGCGTGGATATGCTCACGCTGTCGGCCACGCCCATCCCCCGCACACTGAACATGGCCCTGTCCGGCATCCGGGATATGTCCACACTGGAGCAGCCGCCCTTTGAGCGCCAGCCCGTGGAAACCTACGTGCTGGAGTACGACGAGGGCATCGTAGCCGAGGCCATCCGCAAGGAGCTGGCCCGCGGCGGGCAGGTCTACTACCTGCACAACCGCGTGGACACTATCGAGGAATGTGCTGCCCGCGTAGGCAAGATGGTGCCGGGCGCGCGCATAGGCATCGCCCACGGCAAAATGACCGAGGAGCAGATTTCCTCGGTGTGGCAGCAATTGCTGGACAATGAAATTGACATTTTGGTCTGCACCACGCTGATCGAGACCGGCGTCGACGTGCGCAACTGCAACACGCTTATCATTGAAAATGCCGACCGCATGGGTTTAAGCCAGTTGTACCAGATCCGCGGCCGCGTGGGGCGCTCGTCCCGCAAGGCCTATGCCTACTTTACCTTCACCCGCGACAAGGTGCTGACCGAGGTCGCCGCCAAGCGGCTTTCCGCCATCCGGGAGTTTACCTCCTTCGGCTCCGGCTTCCGCATTGCGATGCGCGACTTGCAGATTCGCGGCGCGGGCAGCCTGCTGGGCCACAGCCAGCACGGGCATATGGAGTCGGTCGGCTACGACCTGTATGTAAAGATGCTGAGCCAGGCCATCTCCTCCGCCCGTGGCGAGACCCCCGCGCCGGACAAGAGCGATTGCCTCATCGACATCACGGTGGACGCTTTCCTGCCTGAGGATTACATCCCCGATGCCGCAGGCCGCATCGAAGCCTACAAGCGCATTGCGGCCATTGAGACCACCGCCGACGCGGATGATGTCATTGATGAACTCATCGACCGTTACGGCAGCCCGCCCAAGAGTGTGCAGGGGCTGGTGGATGTATCGCTGATCCGCGTGACCGCCGCCCGCGTAGGCATTGCCGAGATCGTGCAGCGGGGCGACCAGCTGATTTTGTACTCCGACATCGTGGGCCCAAAACAGCTGGCCCCGCTGATGGACCAGTACCCCCACCGCGTGCTGTATAACGCGCTGGGACGGCCGTATTTCAGCCTGCGGGTGCAAAAAGGCGAGAACCCGCTGGTGCTGCTGCGGGATATTGTAACCCTGCTGCCGGGGGCACAGGGTGAAAAGGAAAAATAATCCTTGACAACCCCCCGGTAATAGGCTATATAATAAATGAATATCTGTTTTAAAGGAGTTATCGTATGGATTCCGAAGTTTTTGCACGTATTCGTGATTATCTGGCTGACCAGCTGGAAGTTGAACCTGAAAAGATCACCCCGGACAGCGACATTGTCAACGATTTCGGCGCGGACAGCCTGGACGTCATCGATATGATCACCACCCTGTCCGACGAGTTCGGCGTGGAGATCCCCGATGAGGACATCGAGACTTTCCACACCGTCGGCGACGTGGTAAACTATCTCGAGGACAGAATGTAAAAAGCTCAAAGAAGGGGTTCGTCGCTTGTGGCTGCGCCACGCTCCTGCACCCCTCCTTTGGATTCACCCCGTCGCAAAAAAGCACATTTTCGCGCCTGACGACACAAAAATGCACTTTTTTGCTCTAGATGTATCGGCATCGTCGGCGCATGTCCGCCGATGCCGATGGTTTTAAAATTGTGTGAGGATATAGAATAATGGCAAACGATAAGAAAAAAATGGTCGAAGCGATCACCGCACAGGAGGTCGACTTTGCCCAGTGGTACACTGACATCTGCACCAAGGCCGAACTGGTCGAGTACTCCAGCGTAAAGGGCTTTGTGGTGCTGCGCCCCTATGGCTACGCCATCTGGGAGAACATCCAGAAGAACCTGGACAGCCGTTTTAAGGCTACCGGCCACGAGAACGTGGCTATGCCCGTGCTGATCCCCGAAAGCCTGCTGAAGAAAGAGGGCGAGCTGGTCAACGGCTTTGCCCCCGAGGTTGCCTGGGTCACCGCCGGCGGCAGCGACCCGCTGGAAGAGCGCCTGGCTGTGCGCCCCACCAGCGAGACCATGTTCTGCGACCATTTCAGCCATGTGCTGCACTCCTACCGCGACCTGCCCATGCTGTACAACCAGTGGTGCAGCGTCGTCCGCTGGGAGAAATCCACCCGTCCGTTCCTGCGCACCCGCGAGTTCTGGTGGCAGGAAGGCCACACCATCCACGAGACCGCCGAGGAAGCCAAGGCCGAGACCGAGCAGCAGCTGAACTGCTACGCCGACTTTGCCGAGCATGACCTGTGCATTCCCGTGCTGAAGGGCCGCAAGACCGACAAGGAGAAGTTTGCCGGCGCCGAGGCCACCTACACCATCGAGGCTATGATGAAGGACGGCAAGGCCCTGCAGAGCGGCACCAGCCACTACTTTGGCGATAAGTTCAGCCGTGCTTACGACGTGACCTTCACCGGCCGCGACAACACCCTGCAGTATCCGTTCCAGACTTCCTGGGGTGCTTCCACCCGCCTGATCGGCGCGATCATCATGACCCACGGCGATGACGACGGCCTGATCCTGCCCCCTGCCATTGCCCCTGTGCAGGTAGTCATCGTGCCTGTTGCCGCCCACAAGCCCGGCGTACTGGACAAGTGCCGCGAGCTGGCTGCCGAGATCGGCAAGTATGCCCGCGTGAAGCTGGACGACAGCGACAAGCAGCCCGGCTGGAAGTTTGCCCAGTGGGAGATGAAGGGCGTGCCCGTGCGCCTGGAAGTCGGACCCCGCGACATCGAGAACGGCCAGTGCGTGCTGGTCCGCCGTGACACCCGCGAGAAGCAGTTCGTCAAGTTTGACGAGCTGGCCACTGCTATCCCCGCCGCCATGGACGCCCTGGCTAAGGACCTGTATGACCGCGCCCTGGAAAACCGCGAGAAGCGCACCTACAGCGCCACCACCATGGACGAGATCAAACAGATTGCCAAGGAGCATACCGGCTTTATCAAGACGATGTGGTGCGGCGACCTGGCCTGCGAGGAAGCCATGAAGGAGCAGGCTGGTCTGTCCAGCCGCTGCATGCCCTTTGCCCAGGAGCATCTGAGCGACGTTTGCCCCGTCTGCGGCAAGCCCGCCCAGAAGATGGTCGTTTGGGGCGTTGCCTACTAATTCGTAAAAATAAAAGCGGTGCCGCAAAGCGCCGCTTTTTCTGTATCGGTGAAAAGTATCATGTCTGTGCTGGTTTTAACATTGGGGTTGTATATGCTGGGGCTGCTGCTGGCGGCCGTCGGCAGCCGGTTGGCAGGGCGCTGCACCACCTGGTGCTGTGCCCTGCTGGGCCTGCCCATGTGGGTAGTGGGCGGCACCATTGCGCCGTTCTGCCTGGCTTTGCCCCAGCTGATGCTGGCGCTGCTGGCCGCCGGCATGGGCATCACCGGCCTGGCGGTAGGCACGGCTCTGGCCGGTGCCGTTACCAATGTAGGGCTGGCGCTGGCACTCTGCCTGCTGGGCGGCAACGGCCAGCCTGTGGTGGCCGACCGGCAGGAGTTTTGCCGCAAATGCCTGCTGCTGGCGCTTTCCTGCGGGGTCATCGCCCTGTTTGTGCGGGACGGCACCCTAAGCTACACCGGCACCGGACTGCTGATGCTGCTGTTCGTCATCTTTGTTTTGTTCAGCATCGTCTACCAGCACCAGTTTATTTATGGCGAGCGGTACGAACCGATCTCTACCGACGGCTGCACCGCCATCCCCCCGGCGCAGGATTACGGCTACACCGCCCGCACAATGGCCTTTCCCGTGATGAACCTGCGCAACTCGCTGAAAAACCTGGCCGGTGTAGTGGGTGGGCTGGCGCTGCTGGCCGTCGGGGCGCGGGCGCTGGTGTACAGTGCCACCACCATTGCCAATTTGACCGGTACCATTCAGGCCTTGTGGGCGGCGACGCTCATAAGCTTTGGCTTCTGCCTGCCCCTGCTGGCAGAAGCACTGGGGCACCCCTTCGGCTCGATTTGGAAGCGGTTCGACGCCCGCTGCCGCTTCTACCCTGCTGACACGCTGCCCATCCAGCTGTTGAACAGTGCCATTCTAAATTTAACGCTGGCGCTGCCTATTTCCAGCTTGATGTACCGCCACCGCCTGCCGGTGGGCGCACAGTTCCGCGCCTATGAGGTGCCCATTTTGGCTGCCATGGCGCTGGTGCTGCTGGCCGAGCCGCTACTGCGCCGTCGCCTGCACCGCTGGCAGGGTGCGGCCTGCCTGGTGCTGTACTTTTTGTACCTGGCGGCGGTCTCCTTCGCGCCCCGGGCCGGCGCGTAAAGTTTTCAACAAGACGAATCCCCCCGCGGAAAACTCCGCAGGGGGATTTGCTGTTTTAGTAAGTCGTCAACGTTGTGCCGACGAAGTAGTGGGTCAGGATGTCGCGGTAGCTCCAGCCGTTGCGGGCATAGCCGATGGCGCCCCACTGGCTCATGCCGCAGCCGTGGCCGTAGCCGTACACATCAAAGATGAAGCAGTCCAGATCGGCGTTGTAGCTGACCGTGAAGCACTGGCTGCGCAGGCTTCGGCCGTCCACGCTCTGGCGGGCCAGCAGGTTCTCGCGGAACCAGCGGCCGCTGACGGTGCCCACGCTGGCATCCGGGCCGACCTGGATCTTGGCCACCCAGCCGTATTGGTTGGCGGACTGGATGGTGAACCAGCTGTTGGGGTCCACGCCGGAAAGGTCGATGTCCATCACATCTTTAATGCGGTCCTGCAGCGTCTGGCGGGAGAAGCGGGCCGTGCCGCTGGAGTTGCCGTTGGTGTTCCAGTTGGTGGCGATCTGCTGGTCGTAGGGGCTGTCCACGGCCTGCAACCAGGCGCGGTCGTTGCCCCAGACCTCGGCAGCCGAGGCCGTGCCGGTGCTGGCGGAGGCGAAGTAGGGCGTAAAGCAGACCTGACCGTTGTAGGTCACCAGCACATGGGCAACCTCCTGGGCAGCGGCCAGCGCGGCAGCGCCCGGCTCGGCCCCCAGTACGGAGGGGTAGCCCGACTGGCTCAGGATCCAGCAATGGGTGGCCACGCATTGGGCCTTGTAGGCCTCGGCGGGGGCGCTGGAGCCAAGCTCGTTCTGGGCCACCATGGCCAGGCAGCGCACCAGGTCCATCGTCTGGGCGGTGCCGTTCATCGTTACATTGATGGTCTCGCCCTCGGCGCTGGTGCCGCCATTGTTGGTGTTGTTGTCGCCGCTGTTGCCCGGCGTATCCGGCGTGGTATCGCCGTTTTCGGTGCTGTTGCTGCCATCGGCGGTGCTGTCCGCCGGGGCGGGCGTGGGGTTGGCGTTGGCAATTTGGTCCACCGTCACGGTCTGCTCGGGCAGGCTGCCCTCGGCGCCCTTGTTCAGGTCTGTCTCGGTGGCGTTGGCCGAGCCTGCCACATCGGTCAGGCCCGCCATCAGCTTGTCGGCGCTGGCAATCAGCGCGTCAGTGCGCTGCTGCATCTCGCTGGCGGCCTGGCTCAGGTCGGTGCTGGTGTCAGCGCTGTCGCTGGCTGTCTGGCTGCTGCCGCGGTTGGCGGCAGTAGCGGCGCTTTGCTTGGCGTAGCGGTCGATGCTGGCACCCAGCAGGGCGCTGACGGTGGGCATCGGCTGGTTTTTACTCTGGTACTGCACGGCGGTCAGCAGCGGGTCATCCGCCGCCGTGATGGCCGAAGCGTTGAGCACCTCGGCCTCGCCGTCCTCGATGAGGCGGCCGGTGGCGCAGAGCTGCACACCGGCGTCCTCGCTGGGGGCGGTCAGGGTCAGGAAGCGGGATGCGTCCCCCACTTCCACCTCGGTATCCCACAGGCTGCGGGCCTGGATGCCCGCCACGAAGCGGAGGTAATCGTAATAGCTGGACAGGTCGGTGCTGCCGTAGAGGTCGAAAGCACCGTCGCCCTGCTCGGCGGGGTCGTAGTAGTAAACGGCCAGCACCTTAAAGCGGTAGGTGCGGCCCGGCAGGTAGAGGGTAAAGCCGCTGTTGGCCTTGATGCCCTCCTCGGTGGTAAGCGAGGTGAGCAGGGCGTCGGTGGAAGCCAGCACCGTGTTGCCGGGGGCGGTGCTGTTCAGCGCGCTGGCTGTGGCGAAGCGGGTCTGGGCGGTCGTTTCGTTGTCTGCATTCTCGGCAGTGGCAGTATCAGCCGCGTAGACAAAGCGGCCCTCCATGCCGGGGAAACCCAGGTAGCCTACCACGCCGGGCAGCTTCTCGGTGCCCTTGGTCAGGTAGCTCTCGGCAGTATTGTCGTACAGGGCTGTGCCGTAGCTCTTGGCAGCGGGGCGTGCACCCAGGTCATTGCTAAAGAACCACCACAGAGCCACTGCGCCGCCCACGATGACCAGCGTCAGCACCACCAGCACGGTGATGACCATACGGCGGCGGCGCTTCTCGCTCTTTTCGATCATGGCAAGGCTGTGGCTGCGGATGCTGTTTTCCGCGCCGGGCTTGTCCCCATGGCGGCGGCGCGGCGGCGGGGCCGTATCTGTGTCGTCGCTGTCGTTGTCATCAAACAGGCGGCTTGCGGCTTTGGTAAAGTCCTCGGCGCTGGTGGCGCGGCCTGCGGCGGCATCGGCTTCGTCCGCCGCCTGGGCAGCAGCCAGGGCCTCGGGGTCAAGCTCTGCCGAGAAATCCGGCACATCATCGTCCAGAATGGACGGTGCCGGGCTGCGGCGGATGGTATGGCCGCTGGTGCTGGGCGACTCGGCTTCGGGGGTGGCAAACGGTTCACCGTTCACTTCGGGGGCCGGGGCACGGCGGTTCACCCGCAGGCTGCGGGCGGTACGGGCGGCTTCTGGGCCGGCGGTACGGATGTCCAGCGGGTCGGTAGTGTTTGCAGCCGCGGCGGGGGCTGCCGCGTTTTCCTCGTCCAGCTCCGATTCAAACCGGATGGTACCGGTGGGTTCGGACACTGCCGGGGGTGCGGTGTGGGTGCGGCCCACATTCAGGTGGCGGGTCGCGCCGGGGTCAGCGGATTCCGCCGGGGCAGGTTCAGGCGTCGGCGGGGCCACCGGCTCGGCGGTGTCAAAGTCCAGCATCGGCTCAAAGTCTGCCGTGCGGTCCGGCTCGGTGGTGGGCGGTGTGCGGCGGCGCAGCGAGAACCGCACCGTGTTGCCCCGCTCACGCCCGGCCTCGGACACGATCAGCAGCGGCCGCTCCCGCCCAGGGCGGAAGATGATGCAGGAATCGGTCAGCCGCAGCCCCAGCACGCGGCGGCGCAGCAGGTCCAGGATCTGGTTGCCGATGGTGGCATCGTTCAGATCCGGCGGCAGCGCGCAGGCGGCAGCACCGTGGCTGTCGCAGATCAGCACAAAGGGGCACTGGCCCACGGTAGCGGGCATGTACACGGCGGCAAAGTCCGCCCCGGCTGCCTGCATGGCGACCAGGGCGCGGCCTGCGGCGGCCTGCACCACATCGCCGGGGAATTTTTTCAACAGCTGGGGCGGCACCGTGATCTGCTTTTGCTTTTCGGGGTCAGCGTAGCTCTCGGTGCCAAAGTCAAACACAGCTTCGCTGTGGGGCAGCGGCTGCAGCAGCGTACCAACCAAACGGCCCGTAGTTTCATCCGCCGCCACCAGCAGCTTGCGCTTTTCCAGCAGGGTGTCCAGCGTGGCCTGGGCCAGGCTGGTCTCGCCAGTGGCAAACACATCATCGCCAAATTTGGCGCGCAGGCGCTGCACCCATTTTTCGCAGTACTGCTCGGCCATGGCGCGGTTGGGCGCACTGACCTGCACGCAGACGGCAAACTCGCCGTCCCGTTCCAGCAGGCGCAGGCCGGGGCAGCCATCGGCCCGTGCCTGACGCAGCACCGCCGAAACTTCCGCCGCCGTGGGGCCGAAGACGCGCAAAATTCTCAGTTCTGTGTTTACCATGTTGAACCTCTAGTCAAATATCCATTGTTGTGGCCGGGGTATCCGGGGTGATGGCCAGGCTGTCCGGCACAGGCAGACCCAGCGCCATGCGGCGCAGCATATCCAACGCGTACATGGCGGCGCGGGCGCGGATGACACTGCGCTCGCGATAGCCGCCCAAGGTCAGCCGCATGAGGCAGCCCGTGTTGGTGCGGGCGTCGGCGCCAGCCAGGTAGACCGTGCCCACCGACTTGCCGGGCAGTTCTCCGCCGGGGCCGGCCAGGCCGGTGATACCCACGGCCAGCTCCGCGCCGGATTCTTTCGCCGCACCAAAGGCCATGGCAGCAGCCACGGGGCCGGAAACCACGTTGTACTGTGCAATCGTCTCTGCCGGGACACCCAACAGCTTTTGCTTGGCGGCCTCGGCATAGGTGACAAAGCCGTAGCCAAACACCTCGCTGGAGCCGGGCACATTGGTCAGCCGCTCGGCAATCATGCCGCCGGTGCAGCTTTCAGCCGTGGCGGCATGCAGGCCCTTTTCTCGCAGCACGCGCACGACGGTGTATTCCAGCGCAGGCACGTCCACATCATAGGCGGCATCGCCCAAAATCCGGCGGAACTCCTCCAGCCGTTCGCGGCAGGCGGCCTCGGCGGCTTTGGGGGTTGTTTCCCGCGCAGTTACGCGAATTTCACACTCGCCGGTCTTGCAGTAGATGGCGGCAGTGGGGTTGGTGCTTTCAAACAGCGGGGCCACCTTGCTGGCGATGGCGCTCTCGCCGCCCAACACCCGAAGCGTGTGGCTGTGGATGGTGCAGTTCTGGCGGGCCAGCAGCAGCGGGCGCACCTGCTCCAGCCACATGGCCTTCATCTCCCGGGGCACGCCGGGCATCAGGGCGGCGCAGTGGCCCTGGGCATCCTCAAACCAGGCGCCGGGGGCGGTGCCGTGGTCGTTGATGATCTTGCGGCCGTTTGTCGGCACCATGGCCTGCTTGCGGTTATTCTCGGTGGGGCGGCGATTTGTCCGGGCAAAGAAAGCCAGAATTTTGTCCCACTCGGTCTCGTCAAAATGCAGCGTATCGCCAAAGACCTCGGCCACTGTCTCCTTGGTCAGGTCGTCCTCGGTAGGGCCTAAGCCGCCGGAGAAGATGAGCAGGTCGCTGCGGCTTTTAGCCTGGGTCACCAGCTCCCGCAGGCGGGCGGGGTTATCGCCGATGACGTGCTGGTGCAGCACGCTGATGCCCAGCTCGGCCAGTTCGCGGCTTAAAAACTGCGCATTGGTGTTTAAAATGTCGCCCAGCAGCAGCTCGGTGCCAACGCAGATGATTTCAGCGGTCACAGCAGATCATCCTCTTCTCCACCCATACGGATGTAAATTTTCTCGACATTTTCAGCAGCTTCCGCTTCCAGCGCCAGCAGGTCGGGCATACCCGCCTCAGCCGCCAAAATTTCCTCCATGGTGGGGCTGGTCTTGGGGTGCGGCGGGGTGAAGATGGTGCAGCAATCCTCGTAAGGTTCGATGGACGTCTCAAAGGTGCCGATCTTGCGCGAAATAGCGATGATCTCGGTCTTGTCCATGCCGATGCAGGGGCGCAGCACGGGCAGGTCCTGGGCGGCGTCGGTGCAGGCCAGGGCCGCCATCGTCTGGCTGGCCACCTGGGCCAGGCTCTCGCCGGTGATAAGGGCCTGCAGTTCCAGCTTGGCGGCCACACGGTTGGCGATGCGCAGCATGCTGCGGCGCATCAACACAGTGAACAGCACGTCGGGGGCATTATCTCGGATATACTCCTGCGGCTTGGTGTAGGGCACGACGAAGAGCGTGCAGTTGCCGGTGTACTCCACCAGTTCCCGGGCCAGGTCGCGTACCTTCAGCTTGGCGCGCAGGCTGGTGTAGGGCGGGCTGGCAAAGTGGATGTGATGCAGCGCCAGGCCGCGGCGGGCCATGCACCAGGCGGCGACGGGGCTGTCGATACCACCGGAGAGCAGGTTCAGCGCACGGCCGCTGGTGCCTACCGGCAGGCCGCCGGCGGCTTCCACCTTGGGGCCGTGGACGTAGGCGGAGTGGTCGCGGATCTCAACCATGACTTCCAGCTGAGGGTTGTGCACATCCACCCGCAGGTGGTGGTGCTTGTCCAGCAGGTAAGCGCCCAGCTCGCGGCAGATCTCGGGACTCTTCATCGGGTAGGTCTTGTCAGCGCGCTTGGCTTCCACCTTAAAGGTTCGGATGCCCCGCAGCGTCTCGCCCAGGTAGGCTTCGGCGGTCTCGCAGATGGCGTCGAAGTCCTTGGGGCACTCCACCGCGCGGCTCATCTTGACGATGCCGAACACGTGCGAGACGCGGCGGAAGGCCTCGTCCATGTCCAGGCCCTCTTCCTTCGGCTCGATGAAGACGGTGCTCTGGGCCTGGTAAACTTTGAACTTGCCCAGCGGCTCCAGCCGCCAGCGGATGATCTTGGACAGGCGTGCTTCAAACTTGCCGCGGTTCAGGCCTTTCAGGGTCATTTCGCCCTGGTATGCTAGGATGATCTCTTTCATTATACAAAAACGCCTTTCGTTGGTGGGTGTTACGCTTTTACATTTAAATGTGCTGCAGTTCGCGCAGGCCGGCGCGCAGGCCGTCCAGCAGGGCGTCCACGTCCTCGGGGGTGTTGTCGGCGCAGAAGCTGACGCGCAGCGCGGTGCGGATGGTCAGGTCATCGCAGCCCATGGCCTGCAGGGTGTGGCTGGGCTCGCCCTTATCGCAGGCGCTGCCGCCGGAGACGAACACCAGCCGCCCGTTGAGGTAGTTGATGAAGGTCTGGCTGTTGATGCAGCCTGTGGAGAAGTTGACCACTTCATCCACGGCGTCATCGGGGGAATTCAGTGTGATGCCGGGCAGCTCGGCCAGGCCGGTGCGCAGCTGCCGATTCAGGGCATGCAGGTGGTCGCCCTTGGTGCGCAGGCGCTGGGCGCCTTTGGCGGCCGCCAGGCCCAGGCCCACGATATAGGGCGTGTTCTCGGTGCCGGGGCGCATGCCGCGCTCCTGATGGCCGCCAACGTAGGGCGGGTGCAGCGTCTGGCGCTGGCTGTCCCGCACGAAGAGTGCGCCGATGCCCTTGGGGGCGTGGATCTTGTGGCCGGAAACGGACAGCGTGTCCACGCCGGGCCACTTTTGCAGGTCGATGGGGATGCGCAGCCAGGCCTGCACCGCGTCTACATGGAAATGGGTGCGGCTGTTTTTAGCTTTGATGCCCTTGGCCAGGGTAGCAATGTCCTGACGTGCGCCGGTCTCGTTGTTGACGGCCATGCAGGTGGCCAGGACGGTGTTTTTATCCACAGCAGCGAGGAATTTCTCGGTGTCGATATGACCGTCCCGCTCCGGGGCGATTTCCACGACGGTGAAGCCTTCCTCTTTTAAAGCGCGGATCGGCAGCTGCACGCTGGGATGCTCGAAGCCGGTGACGACGATCTTATTGCCCCAGTGGCGGCGGGGCAGCGCGGCACCGTAGATGGCCATGTTGTTGCTCTCCGACCCGCAGGCCGTGAAGTAAATTTCATCGCTGCGGCAGTGTAGCGTTTTGGCAATGCGGGCGCGGGCCGTTTCGATACCGTCCTGCGCGGCCACGGCGGGGTCGTACAGGCTGCTGGGGTTGGCCCAGAGTTCCACCAAAGCATCGTGGATGACCTCGGTCACGGCGGGGTCCACGCGGGTGGTGGCGGCGTTATCCAGATAATGGATCTGCGGATCGGAAAGCATAGACATTCCTCACATTTTGAACAAAATTATACAGGATAAATTATACACGCCCAGGGCCTAAAAAACAACTGGTCCTGCAAAAAAATACGCCAACTCCCGCCTGCCCGCTTGACTTTTTTGCAGAGAGCAGGTATAATGATATAGTTTCCTGTGCCGGTGTGTTGGAATTGGCAGACGAGACGGACTCAAAATCCGTTGGTGGTGACACCGTATGGGTTCGACCCCCATCACCGGCACCAATCGTACCTAAGTGGTTTTTACCGCTTAGGTATTTTTTGTTTGGCAGACAAAACGGATTTATTTCCCGTTGGTTTTGGCGGACAAGTTCGACCAACGGAGCTTTTCTCCTAAGCAATTTTTCGCTTGGGAGATTTCTTTTTTTCAGGAAACTCGCCAAGGTTGATTTCGCTTGCAATCATATTCGCAGCTTCCATCTTGCTGTCCACGTCGATGTGGGCGTAAATATTGGCCGTAGTGGAAAAACTGGAATACCCCAGCCACATCTGTCCCTCTTTCATTGTGACTTTATTCTTGATAAGCAAGTTGGCGCAGGAGTGGCGGAGGTCGTGATAGCGAATCGGGCGGAAACCATTCTTCAAGAGCATTTCGCGGAAAACCCGTGTCACATAGTCCGGGGCCACAAGATACCGGCACCGTAATCTTTACCGTCAGCGTTGATGAAACACCGCCCCCCTAAAATAAAACAGCACCAGCCGTCACGTCTCCGTGACAGCCGGTGCTGTTTTATAGGCACAACGACAGCAGCGCCCGGGCGGCACAGGAAGAAAAGCCCCTGCTGCAGCTTTCAATGGCGCTGACAAATGAATGGCAAACGGGCTTTTCGCGCTCGAACCAGCAGAATATGCGCCTTTGCCAATTCCTGATTCTGAAAAAATAGCGCATTACAGTATTTTGCGCATCTCCTGCACAAGATCGGCAATCACGATGGGCTTGGACAAGAAACCGTTCATACCGCTTTCCAGGGCGTTGCGGCGGTCCTCATCAAAGGCGTTCGCCGTCATGGCAAGAATGGGGATGCACGCCAAGGCAGGGTTTTCCAATTCGCGGATGCGGTGGGTGGCGGTGTAGCCGTCCATGATCGGCATCTGCACGTCCATCAGTACCAAATCGTACTGCCCCGGCGCTGCGGTGCTGACCTTTTCCACGGCGACCGCGCCGTTTTCGGCGGTATCGACCTCAAAGCCATAGGCGTTCAGAATCTCCACGGCAATCTCGCGGTTCAGCTCGTTATCCTCGGCAAGCAGGATGTGCTTACCCTTAAAGTCGGTAGTCTTTTGGGGCAACACGCCCTGCTCCTCCTGCGCCTGCTTCTGCCCGATGGCGGTCATCAGCGTGTCGCGCAAGTCAGACAGGAACATCGGCTTGGAGCAGAACGCCGTGACACCGGCTGCCTTTGCCTCCACCTCAATGTCGGACCAGTCATAGGCGGTAAGGATAATAATGGGCGTATCATCGTGCAGGCTGCGGATCTGGCGGGTGACCTCAATGCCGTTCATATCCGGCAGACGCCAGTCGATAATATAGGCCTTATAGGTATCGCCCATCTCGATGGACTGCCGTGCGCGCAGCACGGCCTCCTTGCCGGAAAGCGTCCACTCGGCACGCATACCCACCTTGACCAGCATCTTGGTCACGCCGTCGCAGGTGTTGAAATCATCATCCACCACCAGCGCCTTCAGACCCTCCAGCTCGGTGATTTTTACCGTCTTGCGGTGTTCTTCCTGCACGCGCAGCGGCACACGAACGATAAATTCAGAGCCTTTTTCCGGCGCGGTCTGCACCTCAATGGTGCCGCCCATCATATCCACAATGTTTTTGGTAATGGCCATACCCAGCCCGGTGCCCTGTATTTTGCTTACCGTGGAGGTTCGCTCACGCTCAAAGGGTTCAAAGATCTTTTTGGCAAACTCCGGGCTCATACCGATGCCGCTGTCTTTGACGCGGAACTCATACTGCCCGCAGCCGCCGACCTTGCCGGCGAGCTGGCGCACCCGCACCGACACGGTGCCGCCTGCGGGGGTGAACTTAATAGCGTTGGACAAAAGGTTCATCAGAACCTGATTCAGCCGGGTCTTATCGCAATAGACGTCCTCATCGGTAATATCCATTGCGTCCATATACAATTCCAGCTGCTTTGCGTAAATCTGCCCGCTGACGATGGTTTTTATGTCGTGCAGCACATCGGACAGATTGACCTCAGTTTCGTCCAGCTGGATTTTTCCGCTTTCGATGCGGCTCATGTCCAGAATATCATTGATGAGCGAAAGCAGGTGGTTTCCGGAGGCAAGTATCTTGGTAAGGTATTCCTTCATGCGGTCCTTGTCGTCCAGATGGCTGACTGCCAGTGTGGTAAAGCCGATGATGGCGTTCATGGGAGTGCGGATATCGTGGGACATATTGGAAAGGAAGGTGCTCTTGGCGCGGTTGGCGTTTTCGGCGGCGGCAACGGCATCCGAGAGCGCCTGGTTCACCTGCCTGTCGGCGGTGCGGTCAGACAAAACCAAAATGTACTTGGTTTGTCCCTCGACCTCACTGCCCATGGCAACCACATGGAACCAGCGCCGTTCCCCCGTTTGCTGATGGATATATTCCATATCCCATTCGCGCTGTTCGCCGCCCGCAAGCCCTTCCAGAAAGTTCTTGGTGCGGTCGGGGGAATCCTTCGGGTGCAGCAGCGCCAAGGTATTGATATTTTTGCGCACACTCTCCCGCGTCAGACCCAGCAGCCGTTCCATATTTGGGCTGAGATAATCTGCCTTGTAGGTTTTTGCATCCAGCATCAGGAAAACGTCGTCCACGTTTTGGGACAGCTTTTGGAACAGCTCGTCCCGGCACAGAATCTCGTAATCCTTGCGGCGCAGCTTGACGTGACCCCAGCGCGTAACCAGCAGAATGATCAGCACGGCAATCGTCAAAACAATGCCGGTTACAATCTGCACCGTGCGCAGCCAAAGCTGATTCATACCGGCATTGACGACATCTACGGGGACAATGCCCGCCATGATCCAGTTCTGGACACCGGCGCTCTCGTAGACCAGATAGTATCTTGTGCCGCCCATCGTCACCTCACGGTTTCCGCTGGCACCTTTTGCAAAGTCGCTGGCAAGCTCTTGCATCTGCGTCTCGGTAAGGTCGGAATAATCGCGCAGTACCGCAACAAGGTTATAGATGGATTCCTCGCCCTCTGCAATATCTTCAATCACGACCTGCCCATCCGGGTAGATGACATAGCTGCTGGCAGCACCGCCGAAAGCCGATTCGTCCACAGTTTTCATCACGTCGGCATTGTAGCGGCTGATGGCGATGGCATCGTAGGCAAAGCCGCGGTAGACGCCCTTGGTTTCGGGGCAGATAAACACCAGCATCGGTTCCTGCCCCGGCAAAACCGCGTTCATCACAATGTCGTTCTGGTCGGCAAGCTTCTCGTCGAGGTTGCTCTGCAAACCAAGATAGCCTGTTTCACCGCCGGGTGTCATGTAGTTGCCGTCGTAAGAAAGAAAGTAGAATCCGGCAAAGCCAAGCTCCTTCTGCGCAGACTCCAGATACGCCTGCGTTCCGGCATCATCGGGGTTGCTGTCCAGAAAGCCGTTCCACAAATGCAGATAGGAGATGTTTTTGTTGGCGATCATGCTCAGCATACTGTTGGATTTATGCAGAATTTCATCCAGATGCGCGGTGCTTTCTTCGTAGACGGTTTTGGATACAAACGAAAGGTACTGCACGCTAAGGCAGACAAAAAACGCGATCGCCAGCAAAACAGCGGCAGCGGTCAGCCTTTTGCGCGGAAAACGGCGCTTTGTTTTCAGTTTTCGCTTATCATCTTCCATAGCGTTTTACCCCCCCCCTAACGTAATATAGCTTTCCGGCGCGGCAAGCATCACGCTGCCTTCGGAAAGTGCCTTGCTCCAGAGGTTTTTGACCGTATCCGCCCCGCGCTCAAACGCGCGGGTTTCGTCCTGCAGCAGCGGTGCCATCTGCTTTTCTGTCGCCAGGCAGGTCACGGTAACGGTATCATCGTCCCGCAGGGGCTGCCCGCTGCGGGTAACGCCGGTCAGCGTATAGCTGCCGTCGTTCTCCTGTACCTGCAGGGCGATGCCGCTGACCACCGGCAGGGAACCGCGGTTGAACGGGGTAAAGCCGCCCTCGCAGCCCTCCACAAAGGCGCGCAGGGTGTCCTTCAGCTCGGCGCCCGTCATGGTGCGCTGGTACGACATAAGCCCGTTGGGCATGATCATAGCGCGCGCCGCCGTTTGGGTATAATCAGCCTGCAGCACGCTGCCGGTAAAGCTGCTGGCGGGTGCCACCAACACATCCGTGCTGTAAAGCCCGCGCAGCGTGTTTGCCATAACCGAGAAGGACGCATTGCCGCCGTTTTTGTGGAATACATTGGAATAGGCGGTTTCGCTGGTCAGCACAATGTCGCTTGTGTCGGGCTTTTCCCCTGCCAGAAGCTGGGCATTAAACACTCGATAGGCTTGCTTGGCGTCATATTCGCCCGCGATCATCTTGGAGACCACATCCTGCGAGATGGCAAAGAAATCGTTGGAGGCGATGCGGATATACATATGGTTTTCTTCCACCACCGAGCGCACGTCCTTCATGGTGTCGGTCAGGTGGTAGCTTACGCTCTGGCTGTAGCTCAGCAGGTCCTGCCCTTCCGAGAGGATCTGGCTCTGCGCCCCCTCCGACAGCATAACGTGCAGGATCTGCATCGCCTTTTCGCGCCGGGTGGGATCCTGCTCCAAATCGCGGTTCAATGCCACTTGGAAGTAGGGCGTGGTCATCAGCCACTTTTCCCCGTTCTGGCTGAAGATCGGCAAAAAGGTTGCGTCAATACCCTGCTCTTGGAACATCCCTACACCGGCGGAGGAGCCGAAGTACATGGCAAGCTGCCCGTTGCCGAACATCTCGACCACGTCATCGTAATTCAGCTCCAGATCCGCCGCCGTAAGACCTGTGTCCTGGATGAACTGCTCCATACGCTCGAAGCCGCCCGGCCACACGGTATCGTCCAGCCCGACACGGGTGTTGTTGGCGGGGTCGCTGTAGGCGGTGCGCCATTTGCGCCCTGCTATGGTCGTAAGCTCGCCAGCAGAAAGCCCCTGCAGCGTTTCCATGCAGGTGTAGTCGTACAGATAATCGGCGGTATAGCCGCGGATTCCCACTTCCTCAAAGGCTTTGCAGGCAGCGACAAAGCCGGCGTAATCGGTGGGCAGCGGGATGCCGTACTGCACAAAAAGGTCGCGGTTGACCACAAGACCGTGGGCATCGGGGCATACGGGCAGCCAGTTTACGCTGCCGTCCTCATTTTTGAAGCTGTTGAGGTAGGTATTGTAGATAGCACCTGCCTCGTTGGTGGTAGCAAGGTTCATCAGGCTGTCCTTTAAGGGGGCAGCATCGTGCAGGGAGAAACGGCAGCAGGTAATAATGTCCGGCAGACCGCCGTTTTGCTGCAAAAACTTATAAAAGTCCAAGTCGTTGTTGCCCACGATAAACTCAATGTTTACATCCGGCAGCTGTGCCTGCACATAAGGGGCGTACTTTTCGTACAGGTTGTTGGTCCACAGATATACCTGAATGGTTTCGGCGTCCTCCTGCGCCTGCACTGCCTCGGTGCTTTTTCCGGCGCATCCGGTCAGCAGGGACAAGCTCAGCACCATGGCTGCAAGCAGGACAAAAACTTTGTACAGTCGTTTCTTTTTCATCCAATCGTTCTCCTCACGGCCTGAAGACAGCCTGCCCTTATCCGGCAGGCTGCCCGGGCTTTTTATCACGACCTATAAAAATACTGCTGTAATTTCTTTGCGGGGTTCCTGTTTCGTGCGCCGCGTTCTGCAAAGTACGCGGGCAATGTCAGACAGGATAATTTGAATATTTTATCATGATAACGACAAGATTCCAACATCCACTCCATGTTTTATAAACATATTCAAAAGCTATACAGTTGTCAAAATGTTGACAGCCGCGCCTTTGCTTCGCCGGTTATTGAATTTTTATCTTTACCAGAAACCACCTGTCTTGATTTGCAAAAAGCTGTCATGACTTATTCAGATTTCTCGCAATGACTTTGGCTACCTCTGCCACATTAAGAGGCTTGGAAACATGACCGTTCATGCCCGCATCCAGAGAGGTCTGCACATCCTCCGCAAAAGCGTTGGCCGACAGTGCAATGATGGGGATTTCTTCTGCATCCGGGCGTTCCGCCTGCATGGCGCGGATGGCTTTTGCTGCCTGCAGTCCGTCCATTTTCGGCATCATAATGTCCATCAGGATAATATCATAGGTACCCGCCGGGTGATTTGCAAACAGGTCGGCAACCTCCTGCCCGTCCGCCGCACGGGTTACGATCATCTCCGAATCCTCTAACAGTATCGCGGCAAGCTCGGCGTTCAAATCGTTATCCTCTGCCAGAAGCACCTTGATCCCTTTCAGGCTTTTGCGCTTTGCCGGCTTCTTTGTTTTTTCGACCTTTTCAGAGCTTGTCAGCTCCATGGGGATTTCCACGGTAAAGGTCGTGCCGACTCCCTTTTTGCTTTCCACCGCAATGGTTCCGCCCATCAATTCTACATATCTCTTTGCGATGGGCATACCCAGACCTGTGCCTTTATACTGCGTTCTTGCGTCGTTTTTCTCCTGTTCGAATTCGTCAAAGAGCTTTGTCTGGAATTCCTCGCTCATACCGACACCGGTATCCTGAACTCGATAGCAAACCACCCTGTGCTGTGCATCGGCTCCCAGACGGTTGCTCACATCTAGACGGATCGTACCGCCGTCATTGGTGAATTTTACGGCGTTGTTCAGGATGTTGACCAGAATCTCCCGGATGCGGACAGGCTCCGTCATGACATAGGGATTTTCCATCGGTTCACGGTGTACCTCAAAGTTCAGGCTCCGGTTCAGAAGGGTACCTTTTATGATCTCAATTGCACTATCCGTAACGGCGGTGATATCTGCCGGAACCGGGGAGAATACCACCTTTCCGCTTTCGATGCGGCTCAGATCCAGTATATCATTCAACAGGGACAGCAGATGATCCGAGCTGTCCTCGATTTTTTTCAGGCAGTTGTGGATTTCGGGTACAGAATCCTGATGCAACGCGATATTCGTAAAGCCGATGATGGCATTCATCGGGGTACGGATATCGTGGGACATATTGGAAAGGAAGACACTTTTTGCTTTGCTGGCGGCCTGCGCCTGCTCTGCAAGGGTGGTCATTTCTTCTGCTTTCTGCTGGGCGGCAAGCTGTAATTCTCTGCGCGTCTGCAAACGGCTCATAATAATAATCAGCGCGACCGCCATACACGAGATAAATACGACGATAAGGACAGCCGCAACCGGATGCAGGCGAAGCATATCTGCAAAGGTCAGATTGGTCGCTTTATATGCGGTGTACTGCGCCGCAAGATCCTCGACAAGATTCTCCGGCATCGCGTACATTGCCTTTGTCAGGATACCTGCCAGCGCGTGATTTTCCAGGGAGGAAACCACCATGCGGTAGCTGAAGGTGGGCTGTTCCAGCGGCGTGTAGGTCATGGTGCCTGTCGTGTCGCCGTTGATAAACGCCTGTGCCATATAATAGTAGACAAACGCTGCATCCGCCTTGCCGTCACGGACAGCCTCCATCATCTCCTGACGGGTACTGCACATCAGTTTTTCCGCACCGGGTGCCAATGCATCTTCGATCGACTTGGCCACGGTCTGATTGACCGTGGTGACGACATGGATGTTCCCGTCAAAATCTCTCCGCGTCACCCTTGCCATGCGCATCGTGATATAGGGTGCGGTCAATCCCCATCCTTTGGTTTCTGCGTAATTGTCCGTATCCAATCGTGCATCAATGCTGATGTCTACCGCGGTCTTATCGCTTTGATACGCGATATATTCATCTCTGGTTGCGGGGACAAGAAATTCATAGGAAAGCCCGGCATAGTCCGCTATCTTCCGGAAATAGTCCGGGAGAATGCCCTTTACCTTGCCATCTTCTGTATAAGAATAGGGATACCGGGTGGGGTCGCACAGGATGTGAAGAGGATTGTCCTTGGAATATTGGGCGATGATGCGCTTTTCTTCTTCCGTATACTCCAGATTTTTGGCATCAGCGCTTTCGTAATTTTTGCTATAGAGGGTCGTTTTCCAGTTGCCCTCGGCGGCGTTCATCTGATCGATTGCATAATTTACCTGGTCCAGAAGTTCGGTATTTCCTTTTTTGACAATCACATAAAAATCACTGCTGCCGAATTTTTCAAGGATGCGCTCGTTGTTTGTCCTGTACAGGGAACTGGTGACCATGGCATCGACCGTTCCGTTCTGAAGGGCCTTTGCCATCTCCTCAGTCGAATCGAAATAAACCGATGTGTAGGTAAAGCCTTTGGCCTGTGCATACTCTGCAAATTCAACATTCCGGGAGTTTCCGTTCAGGAGTGCAACACGCATCCCATTGTAGGTACTGTATTGCCCCTCAACGATAGCAGTATTATCGCCGCGGATCGTCAGGATATCGTTGCTGGTTCCGATGGGACGGGAAAAATCAAACAATTCTTCGCGGTCAGGCGTTTTGCTGGCAGAAGTGACCATGTCGATCTCGCCGTCCAGCAGCATCTGCTGCATATCCTCCCAGCTTTTGTCATAGCCGATGTACTCATAGTCTGCATCCCAATAGCGCGCCATCAGGCGGAGGAAATCATAGCCGTAACCGCTGCGGTTTCCATCTTCATCCATCATGTGATAGCCGTCCATCGCAAAAAAGCCAACGCGCACGCGCTCATGCTGGCTTTCCGCCTCTTCCGCACGCGCCGAGAAAGACAGCAGCGCCGTTAGAATCAGCATCGCTGTCAGAATGGCCAGTTCCCTGTAAACACCGGCTCGCTTTATAAGATTCATAGTACAATCCCCTCTACCTTTATATGTATGGCGCCTAAAAAACAAACAACGCTTTCAAGGTATGGCGAACCCATACCTGAAAGCGTTATCTAACCTTATAAAACAATATTTGCGGGCAACCGAAAACGGCAGAGCATTATAGTTGCTCTGCTCTGCTCCGCTCTGTTCTGTGGTCAGCATATCGTTGTGCATTCACCCTTGTCAACCCATGTTTTCAAAAAAGAACACAAAGCTACTGATGACAGAAAAAGCAACAATTTCTTGCTGGCAACTGGCTGACCCAATGGGTCCCTATAGCTTTGCGTCGCCGGCTTGCGCCGGGTTTGCTTATGAACTTGGATGCAGGTATTATACCATATAAGTCGTCGATGGACAAGTCAAAAATCATAATAAATTCAAATAAATTCATTTTTTGCTGCTTACAGAAAAGTTGTACCGGAACACATTGCTGTTTGAAAAATGGGCGGCGTTGGTGATTCTATCATCTCTCTGATGTCGCCTTGCCCGGCTTGGTCGTGATGAGCTTATATACCGCCGTGTCCTTGGGTTCCAGATGGGAAGATTGGCTTGTAAGTCAGAATCACTGCTATATAAACCAAAAAGCCGCCGGGGATGCCTTCCAAAAACGGGAAGGCTCCCCGGCGGTATTCGTTTACAGGTTGTATTGCGGTCTATGGGTCGTTCTTATATACGACGACTTTCTGTCCGCATCAAAGGTATTTCCGCAGGGTCGACACAAGAATGTTCATATCGATCGGCTTTGCGATATGGTCGTTCATCCCGGCATCCAGCGCCGCTTGTCTGTCCTCGGAAAAGGCGTTTGCCGTCATTGCGACAATGGGGATATTCGCCTTTTGGGGGTCGTCCATCCTTCGTATCACTCTTGCCGCATCGTAGCCGTTCATCACGGGAATCTGGACATCCATAAGGATAATCTGATACGTTCCGCTTGCCGCCTTTTCCAGCATATCCACACATTCCACGCCGTCTTTTGCGCGGTCTACCGTGCAGCCTTCCTCCTGCAATAGCTCGGCGGCAATCTCCGCATTGAGGTCGTTATCCTCGGTCAGCAGAATTCTTGTACCGCACAGGCACTTTTTGTCCGAGGGGTTGATCTCTCGTTTTGCCTGTGCTTCCGCCTCGGACGCAATGCGGCTGGGAATGGTCACGGTAAACGTGGAGCCGACACCGATTTTGCTCTCCACCTCCACGGTGCCGCCCATCAGCCCGACCAGCTTTTTCACGATGCCCATCCCGATGCCGCTGCCTTCCACCTTGCTGACGGTGGACGTGCGTTCCCGTTCAAACGGCTCAAAGATACGCTGCTGGAACTCCTGCGACATGCCGATGCCGTTATCGGCAACCGTGACCACCATATCGCACCAGCCCGCTTTTTCGCAGGGCTTCTGCGTAACATCGCAGCGGATCGTGCCGCCGGTTCCTGTGTATTTGACAGCGTTGCTGACAAGGTTTGTGCAGACCTCGGTCAGGTGCGGGATATCCGCATAGATATACGGGTGCAGCAAGTGCGTGGTCACCGTAAGCGTCTGATTCTTGCTGTCTGCCTGATTCCGGAACATGGCAATGCAATTCCGGAAATCCTTCTCGACATCCGAAACCGAATACTCCATCTCCGTTTTATCGTTCTCGATGCGGGCAAGGTCCAGCACATTGTTCAGCAGCATCAGCAGGTTCTGCCCGCACACCTGAATGTTCTTCATGTATTTTTTCAGCTTGGCAGGGTCGTCCGAATGTCGGGCGGCCAGGTCTGCGTAGCCGATAATGGCGTTCATGGGTGTGCGGATGTCATGCGACATATTGAACAGGAAGGTGGATTTGGCGCGGTTCGCGCTCTCGGCGTTTTCCGCAGCGATCTGCAATTTTGCATTCAGCTCCTGCGTGTCGTTGGCGGCTTTTCTTGCGGCAGCCTCGGCTTTGAGCGCCTTTTGAAGCAGCTTCAGGATCGCGAGCAGAATAACTGCCACAAAAATGCTGCCGCCCAGCAGAACCATAACGAAGTTGTCCCTTATAAACTCGCCAAGGGTAACCTTCCGCGCGGCGCTTTTATACATCGCCAGCGCGCCGGTAAGCATATTGGCTGGCATGGCCTTGATCGTTTTGTTCAGGATGGACAGAAGGATGCGGTTTCCGCTATTGACCGCAAAGCAGGATTTGGCGGGGTTTGGCAGCGGAACGCTGTAAAAGTCGTATTTCTTGCTGTAATTTTCCTGGCTGCTGACCCCTGTGACAAAGCAGTCTGCCTGTCCGTCCTTGACCAGCTTTGCCGCGTCCTCCTGTGTAGCACAGTCCACGATTTCCCACTGCGGATAATAAACCGCAAGGTACCTTGTCAGCGAGAGCTTGTTTTGGGGAACGGCAACGCGGTTCGTTTGGTTTTCGTTAAAGTGCTGTTTGTTCGTGACCGCCATCATGTTGGAGGTCCACGTTGTGTTGGTGCAGGCAACGCGGTACTCTTCCGCCAGATTGGGACTCTGGTCGAAATGGAAAACCATGTCGATTTCGCCAGATTTCAGCGCATCGAGTTCCGATTCTTTGCTGTCATAACCGACCATCTGGAATTCCAGTTCCTGATTGCCCAGACAATCTTTGGCAAACTGAATATAGTCGGTGATTGTCCCGGTAATCTCCCCTGTGGCAGGGTCATAGGTGCTGACGCCGCTGTCGCTTGTCAGAAAGCCCATCTTGATGGCACCGTGTTCTTTGACCCACGCCTTTTCCTCGCCCGTAAGGATGGGGGTATAATCCAGCGAGAAATACCGTTTATACAGATCCGCCGTATAAAAAGGCTCCGATTCGTCCAGCGCGCGCATTGCACTGTCCAGTTCTTCCTTGATGTCGGAGCGGTCTTTGTTGATTGCATAGTAGATGCCGGAGCTTCCCACGCGGGTTATGGTCGAGATGCCAAGCTCTGTCCAGAAGGCTTCTTCCAGCGAAACAAAGCAGTCGATTTCGCGGTTTGCCAGCTTTTGCTTTACATCCTCATTGTTGGCGATGTTGACGTGCTGCGTTTTCAGGTCGTATTTTTCTTCCCACTCGGTCAGCATCACCTCCGGCTCGGTTCCCATCAGAACGCCGATTGTTTTGCCGTTCAGCGTTTTGAAGTCGGAAGCGGTGATGTCCTCGCGCGAAAGATCGGCGTAGAGGTAGTATTTTTCTTCGCCCATCGGCTCGTCCGAAAACAGCATTTCCTCGGCGCGATCCGGCGTATAGGAAATATCGCCCATAATGTCGATTTCGCCGTTTTTGAGTTTTTCAAAGCAGTCGGACCAGTCACAGCTCACATACTCGAACTGCCAGCCTGTATAGCCGGATAAGGTCTGCAGCAATTCGTAGCCGTAGCCCTTTCTTACGCCCTTCTCGTTGACATAGTTGAAGGTGTCCTCAAACGAGCCGACACGGATGACCTTGGCGGGGGCGGTTTCTGCGGCAGTCTTCACGGGGAGCAAGGCTGACAGCAACAGCAGCAGGCACAGCATTGCACAGATGCTTTTCCTTATCGGGGTCTGCATGGCTTTGCGCGTTCCGGAGTTTTTCATTCTTTCCCATCTTTCTCCGCTGATTTCAAAATACCATGGAAGCATCATCCCCGTCTGGTTGTCAGCAGCTTTTTTGAACAGTATATACCAACGAATACAATATGTATTATAGCATTGCCGCAGAATCGTTTCAAGATTTTTTTCGTTATGTGGATATAAAATTATAACTAACGGTTGAGCCGGCAGCATGAGCAAGCCCTGACCCCGCCTTGCATAAGTCTACGAGCCGCCCGCAGATAGTCGTTATAATCCTTACCGAAAATGCGTTTGGAATTTGACATTTATATCGAAATGTGGTATCTTTTTTCTAAAGAATGGCGGAAAATAAATCTCCCAAAACTCCTAAAAAGTCCGCGGGGTTCCGCTGGTTTGGGCCGACTCAAAATCCGTTAGTGGTGACACCGTATGGGTGCAGGAGTTGCCGGAAGCCGTACACTTATAACCACAAACGAGGGACTATGGATACCAACACATTCAACACCACCGCCTTACAGGATGAGCTGACCGGGGCGCTGGTGGGGCTGGCGCGGGCGGCGGATACCGCCCCTGCGGTAAGCGATGCGACCTGGCAGGTGATGATCGAAGCCCTGGCGGCGAACAGCCCGGCTGCCGCCTGCAACGAGGCCGAAATCCTCTCGCTCATCGACCGGGTGCATGCGGAAAAGTTCAAGGTTGTGCCCGATTGCGCCATCTGCGCCTCTCCCTGCGGGCGGACGGCCGATTACAACATGGCCAACATCTGGAACGCACCGGAGGACGTCCGCAGCTTAAAGGTGCTCATCCTCCTGGGCGTCCACGGGCTGGCGGGCTATGCGCACCGCGCCCTGGCGCTGGGCGTGCCGGACGACGAGGTGAACCGCTTTTTTGCCGAGGCACTGGCCACCATCGGTGAGGAACTTAGCCCGGAGTACCTGCAGCCCACCCTGCTGAAAACCGGCGAGATGGTCTGCAAGTGCAAGGTGCTGCTGGACAAGGCCAGCGCTGAAACCAGCAGCACCCCCTCCCCCGCCGCGCCAACACAACCTACGCAGTAACTGTCCACAGAATCAACAAGCTGCGCCCCGTCTATGCCGAGGTGCCGCCCCGTGTGGAGTATACCCTGCCCGACCTGGGCTACAGCTTAAAGCCCGTATTGGACACTATATGGGCCTGGGGCGAGGGGCACCAGGCGAAGATGCGGGGATAAATAGGACAATACCGCATAATTCTAAGTGCCGATACGGCGAGCGAGGTGCGGCATCTGCGTTGCCGCACACCGAGCCGCAGCGAGGCGCTTCGGAGCGCAACCGCCGCTTGCGGCGGCTCTTGGCGCGGAGATCCGCCGGAGCGGTGCTTAAGCCGTCAGGCGGGAATTGTGCGGTATTGCCATAGGACAAAAACCGGGAGCACCCGTTGAAAGGCGCTCCCGGTTTGTTTTGTTTAATTCTGTACCATTTCGGGCTGCTTGCCGGCCAGGTCGTTGATGACCTCGCCTGCGATGATAAGCCCGGCCACGGCGGGGACGTAGGCGGTGCTGCCCGGCACCTGGCGGCGCTGGGTGCACTTGCGGGCGGTGCCCAGCGGGCAGATGCAGTGCTGGCTGCAGCTGATGGCCATATCGTCCACGGGGGTAATGGCCTTCTCCTTGGAGTAGACCACTTTCAGGTGCTTGATGCCCCGCTTGCGCAGCTCGGTACGCATGACGCGGGCCAGCGGGCAGACGGACGTCTCGTAAATATCAGCCACTTCCAGCGCGGCGGGGTTGATCTTATTGCCCGCACCCATACAGCTGATAATGGGCGTACCGGCGGCATCGGCCTGCATGATCATGGCCAGCTTGCCGGTGACGGTATCGATGGCGTCGACCACGTAGTCGTACTGGGTAAAGTCGAACTGATCCTTGGTATCCGGCGTGTAGAAGGTCTGGTAGATGTTGACCACGGCGTCGGGGTTGATCTCCAAAATGCGGTCGCGGGCGACCTCGACCTTGTACTTACCCACGGTCTTGCGGGTGGCTAAAATCTGGCGGTTGATGTTGGTCAGGCAGACCTTATCATCATCGATGAGATCCAGCGTGCCGATGCCGCTACGGGCCAGCGCCTCGACGGTATAGCCGCCCACTCCGCCGATGCCGAAGACCGCCACACGGGATTTGTACAGCTTTTCCATGGCCTCGTGGCCAAACAACAGTTCGGTTCTAGAAAATTGATTGAGCATTCCGTTCCCCTCACGCCAAAGGCATTAAGCTACTGATTTACTATGTTTTACAGCATTTGATTATAGAACAGATGCTCGGTTTTGTCAACAGGACGAGGAAATCGGGGTAGGATCGGCGCCCCCTTGAGGGGAGCCTTTATTGTTTAAAACCCCGTCATATCTCTCAAATCAATCTCCGTCTTGTTCCCCCAATCTCTGCGCAGGGCGATGGTTGCCGTACAATTTGTATTATCATACAAAATTGACCATTTCGTATTACTGGTCACATCCTTGGGGTTCGGCTCCTGGCTGGCAGCCTGGAGTGCCTGCCAGGCAATGTCGGGGGTGATGGCTCCGGCGTTCGAGTCCAGCACTTCCTCCATGGCGTCGTACCGCTCGCGGCCATGGCCGTAGATGCCGTTTTTCTGGTTAGGCAGGACGTTCTCCTTGTACTTCACAAAGAAGTTCGTCACCTGCTGGCTGGGGGTCACGACCATCGGGCGGGCCGGGTCGTCACAATCATACTCGATCACGCAGCCGTCACCGGCGGCATCGGTGATGTAAAAGTGGTAGTCGCGGCCGCTGGTGGCAAACATATCGTACTGCTGCAGCAGCTCCACGGCCTCGGCGGTGGTGGCGGCGCGGTACACACCAGCATGGCCGAGGTATCCCGCTTGAAGTCGTAGTTGCGGCCCATCAGGTGGTCGCCGCCGGTCTCCTGGATGTGGAAGGCGCTGCAGCCGAAGGTAGGCGCTTTGATGGAGACGGGCAGCAGCGGCAGCGCCTGCTTGACGGCTGCATCAATAAAGCTTTGGTTATCCGCCGTGGTGTTGGCGATCATCTTGTCCAGGTCGTAGTCATAGCGGACCTGCATGCGATAGAGGTTGTAATCATCGTAGTCGGTCAGTTTTTCGATAGAATTTGCGGTCTGGATGCGGCTGGTGTACAGCGCGCCGAAGCCCACAGCGGCCACGGCCACAACAGCCAGCACCCCCATAGCAATGCGGGCGGCAAGTTTCATAGCGGATTCCTCCTTTTACTGATTTGGCCCCTATGCGAGGGGGCTCCCGCGAAGCGGGTGGGAGAGAGACTTTGGCATGGTCTCCCCCTCCGTCACGGCTTCGCCGTGCCACCTCCCTCACAGAGGGAAGCTTTTCTTTATGCAAATTGTATCACATAACTTTGCATCTGCACAAGACCTGCTATGTAACTTTGGTGCGATACACAAAAACGGGCATAAAAAATGGGAGAAACCCACAAACGGGGTTTCTCCCATACACGATTGCAAAAGAGATCAGGCGTTGGCCTGAGAAGCAGCAACAGCGCAGGCGACAGTCATACCGACCATCGGGTTGTTGCCGGCGCCGATCAGACCCATCATCTCGACGTGAGCCGGGACGGAGGAAGAACCAGCGAACTGAGCATCGCCGTGCATACGGCCCATGGAGTCGGTCAGGCCGTAGGAAGCGGGGCCTGCTGCCACGTTGTCCGGGTGCAGGGTACGGCCCGTGCCGCCGCCGGAAGCAACGGAGAAGTACTTCTTGCCATTCTCGATAGCCCACTTCTTATAGGTACCGGCAACCAGGTGCTGGAAACGGGTGGGGTTGGTGGAGTTACCGGTGATGGAAACCTCAACACCCTCAGCCTTCATGATAGCAACGCCTTCCAGAACGTCGTTGGCGCCGTAGCACTTAACAGCAGCGCGCTCGCCGTCAGAGTAAGGAATGGTCTCGACGACCTTCAGCTCGCCGGTGGCGAAGTCGTAGTCGGTCTTGACATAGGTGAAGCCATTGATACGGCTGATGATCTGGGCAGCGTCCTTGCCCAGGCCGTTCAGGATAACACGCAGGGGCTCCTTACGGACCTTGTTGGCGGTACGGGCGATGCCGATAGCACCCTCAGCAGCAGCGAAGGACTCATGGCCAGCCAGGAAGGCGAAGCAATGGGTGTCCTCGTGCAGCAGCATGGCGCCCAGGTTACCATGGCCCAGGCCGACCTTACGCTGCTCTGCAACAGAGCCGGGGATGGTGAAAGCTTCCAGGCCTTCGCCGATGGCAGCAGCGCAGTCAGCAGCGCTCTTCAGGCCGCGCTTGACAGCGATAGCGGTGCCCAGGGTGTAAGCCCAGACAGCGTTATCGAAGCAGATGGGCTGGATGCCGCGGATGATCTTGTCGCAGTCGATGCCCTTGGCCAGCAGCATCTCGTTGCAGGCGTCGAGGCTCTCCAGGCCGTTGGCCTTCAGGCAGGCCTCGATCTTGGGCATACGGCGATTCTGGGATTCAAAAGTTGCCATAATCTATGTTCCTCCCTCTCTTATTCTTCACGCGGGTCGATGTACTTGACAGCGCCCTGCTCGGCAGAGAAGCGGCCGTAGGTACCGATGTTCTTCTCGTAGGCTTCCTTCGGGTCCTTGCCGTGGCGGATATCTTCCATCATCTTGCCCAGGCGGACGAACTGGTAGCCGATGACCTGGTTGTCCTTATCCAGAGCGGTCTTGAGGATGTAGCCCTCGGTCAGCTCCAGGTAACGGACGCCCTTGGCCTTGGTGGAGAAGATGGTGCCGGTCATAGAGCGCAGGCCCTTGCCCAGGTCATCCAGGCCAGCGCCGACGGGCAGGCCGTTCTCAGAGAAAGCGGTCTGGCTGCGGCCGTAGACGATCTGCAGGAACAGCTCACGCATAGCAACGTTGATAGCATCGCAGACCAGGTCGGTGTTCAGGGCCTCGAGGATGGTCTTGCCGGGCAGGATCTCGCCAGCCATAGCGGCGGAGTGGGTCATGCCGGAGCAGCCGATGGTCTCGACCAGGGCTTCCTCGATGATGCCGTTCTTGATGTTCAGGCTCAGCTTGCAGGTGCCCTGCTGGGGTGCGCACCAACCTACACCGTGGGTGTAGCCGCTGATGTCCTCAATTTTATAGGCCTTGACCCACTGACCCTCTTCGGGGATGGGGGCGGGACCGTGCTTGGGCCCTTTTGTGATCGGGCACATGTTATTGACCTGTGCGGAGTATTCGATCATAATTTTCTCTCCTTTGCATTTGTTAGGCTTTTCACAGCTATCTTTATTATAAAGGGTGCGGGGTCGATTTTCAAGATGTTAGTATATCCTAACCTTTTGTTTTTTGGAGAATTCCGTAGAAAAACAAAACCCGCCTCCGAACGAGGCGGTGAAAGCCGGTTTTGCAAGGGATATTTGCCTTTAGTACAGGAACCCAAACACCACGCGGGAGGCCGCGCCGCAGACCGCCATCATCACCACGGCGGCTGCGACAGGCCCGATCCAGGTGCGGATGAGGCCGGGGGCCGGGGCGCCATTTCCATTCGGCACAGGCTGTCTGGCCTTTTTGCCCTTGGGCTGAATGGGTGCGTCCTCGCCTTCCGGCGGCAGGCAGAACACCTGCAAAAGCCCGAACAGCAGCATGATCTCGGGGAAGATCATCGACACACGGATAGACACCGCCGCGTGGGCCAGATAGCTGACCAGCGCCAGCGTGACCGGCGCGACCCCGGGGCGCAGCCAGTTCTGCGCGGCCTTGCGCAGGTGCGCCGTCACAAACCACACCCAGGCGGCCAGGCCCAGCACACCACTGGTCAGCAGCAGCTCCAGGTACTCGTTGTGGGCAGCGTAAAACGTTTTCATCCGGGCGGTGATGTCCGCCCCTGCCCACTGGGCCACGGCGGTGTGCATCATACCGGGGCCAACGCCCAGCAGCTTACGCCAGAAAGGCTGCGCCGTCCAGGCCGACCAGCTGATGCGCCAGGCCGTGCCGCGATAGGTGCCCCAATCATCGTTGAATACCAGTAGGTCATCGAGTTTTCCCAGCGACGGGAAGCCCGGCATAAAGTTAGCCAGCACCACCAGCACCACGCCTAATGTGACTGCAATGACCATCAGCACGCGGCCTGCTTTCCACAGCGGGATCTCGCGGCTGCGCAAGGTAAAGAACAACACAGCCCACACCACCGCGCAGACTGCAAAACCCACCTGGGCATAATGGCCGAAGGCCGCCAGAATGGGCTTGCCGCCCTGGGTATAGACGTGGGTACGCATGTACTGCATCCAGCCTGCGTCGGCAAAGAAAAACATGCCGATGACCATCAGCCGCCGCAGAGTGCGGGTGGTGAAAATCTTCTGGCAGAGCAGCACCAGCACCGCTGCGCCGATGCCCAGCGCCAGGCCGTCGGCATCCACCACCGCCAGCGCCAGCCCGCCAAAAAAGGCCGGTACACCGTAAAACACCGTGTGCCGCGCCCCGCGGGCCACCAAAAACGCATAGAACACCAGCGGCAGCGCAAAGGCCATGAAGCCGGAGCAGAAGTTTTTCTGGCCGAGGGTGGAGAAGAACTGGGCACGCTCCACCACGGCGGTATCGGCATAAGTACCAATAAGGTCGATATTAAAAATATTGAGCACATACAGCACCGTGACCAGCGCGGTGGTAATGCCCGCGCAGAACGTAAGGCCGTTGAGCAGTTTTTGCGGGGCAAAGGCCCGCACGGCCAGGTAACCCACGGCGGTGAACAGCACCATCATGCAGCCGCCGTAGTAGCCGCCCAGCCCCCACAGGGACATGGCGGGCGACAGCGAGGTAACGGTAGAGACCACGCCCGTGGCCACCACAGCCCCCAGCGCCCAAAGGCCATGGTCGGTGCGCCAGGGCAGGCGACCCGCACGGGGGCGCGCCCCGATGGCAGCCAGCGCCCCCAGCCACAGGCAGAACGCCCAGGACAGAGTGGCTACGCCGGTGAATTTGACAACGCCGAGGTTGGAAAATTTATCGATATAAAGCGGATATACGCAAAGCACCGCCAGCAGAAAGGCGACAGCGGACCGTTCCGCCATCCGCCGCAGCTGCTGGTCCTGCATGGTTTGCTGCATGAGGGGTTCCTCCTGTTATGTGGTGGGATGCTTAGAGGCCCCCTCTGTGAGGGTGACTCCCCACAGCGTGGGGAGATGTCGCGTAGCGACAGAGGGGTCCGGCCGCGTAAGCGGTCCCGCAGAGCGGGTGGGGGGAGAGTATAGATTGTATCCGAAGCTTCGGACCAGGCAAGGCTTTCTCCCTCCGTCAGCTTCGCTGACAGCGCTCCCCCTCCGGCACTTCGTGCCACCTCCCCCGTATCGGGGGAGTCTGTCTCACAGAGGGAGCCTTTTGACAAGTTTCTTTCTATTCCTAGCAAGCCTATATTGTACCCTGTGCGGCGCAAAATTTCAACTGATTTGGCAAGGTTTTACAAGTCTGACACAAACCAGCCCTGCCACGGCACACGCCCCGGCCAGCCAGTGCCGGGCGGCCAGCGGCAGCGCCTGGCTGCCGATATAACTGACGAGGCTGCCGCCGCTCATCCCTAAGGCAATAAACCCGTAGTTCACCCCCGCGTGGGGCAGGCCGAAGAGGTCGGTATTGAACGCAGGCTGCACCGCCGCCCCGCCGGAGTAGAAAAACGTCAGCACCGCATAGGCCGCCAGCACCCACCACTCGGCGGCAAAAGCAAACCACACCGACCCCGCCGCCAGGCCCAGATACACCGCATACAGCACCGGCTTGCGGCCCAGCTTGTCGCTGCAGGCGGGCAGCAGCAGGCGCCCCGCCGCACTGGCGGCGGAGCCTAACACGATGCTGCAGGGCGCAGCGGCTTCGGGTAGACCGCGCTCGGTGGCAATTTTGAAGATCTCCGGGCTGAACAACAGCACCGCCGGGGCGGACAGCGCCACCGCCGCCACGCATAGCTTATATTGGGTCGTACGCACCATCCGGGGCCAATCCAACCCGGGCTGGGGGGTGCCGGACGTTGCCGGGGCGGGCGGGTCTTGCAAAATCAACGCTCCCGCGCCGCAGATTACCAGCATCACGGCTCCCAGGGCCGCAAAGCAGACGCGGATGCCCCAGGCACCGCCCACACCTTTCACAAACAGCGTAAAAAACGCGCCGGACAAGCCCATCGCCACCCCGGTCACGCCGGTGGCCCAGCCTTTTTTGTCCTTGTACCACTTTTGCGCGCAGGCCAGCACCGCCGGGGCCAAAAACGCACTGCCCAGCCCCGCGGGCAGGCTGTACACCAGCAAAAACAGCACCGCGTTGGCAACCGGTACCAGCGAAGCCGCAAAGAATCCCCCCGCCAGCAGCGCCGTACCCCAAAGCCCGGCAAAGCGCGGGCCGTGGGCGTCCTGCAATAAGCCGCCCATCGCGCAGCCCACACCGTAGGCCGCCACCAGCACCGCAAAGGCCAGCATCGCCTGCCCCCGGCTGAACCCATACCCCTGCATGACCGGCTGCTGGAACACGCCCCACGCCGCCGGGATGCCGGTAAGCAGCTGTGCCGCCGCCCCCGCCGCCAAAATGTACGGCCCGCGGTTTTGCGCCCGTTTTGCCATGGTGCATCCCTCCCCTACTGCATTAGTATGGGCTATTCAGATTGACAAAATGCGCCTGGCAGGCTATCATTATAAGATAGTATAAAAATAGGGCGTATGCCCCCGCAAACATAAAGGAGTACAACATGAAAACCCAGCCGTTAAAAGGTATGCGCGACCTGCTGCCCCGTGAGCAGGCCCTGCGCGATTATATCCAGGGCCAGATCCTGGCCACCTACCGCGCCGCAGGCTTCCAGCGCATCTCCACCCCCATTCTGGAGGACATGGAGAACCTGGACAAGAGCGACGGCGGTGATAACCTGAACCTGATTTTCAAGGTCTTGAAGCGCGGCGACAAGCTGGAAACTGCCCTGCGCAGCGGCGACGAAAAGCAGCTGAGCGATATGGGCTTGCGCTACGACCTGACCCTGCCCCTCTCCCGCTACTACGCCGCCAACCGCAACGAGCTGCCCAGCCCGTTCAAAGTCATCCAGACCGACCGCGTCTACCGCGCCGAGCGCCCCCAGAAGGGCCGCCTGCGGGAGTTCGTCCAGTGTGACATTGACATTTTGGGCGATTCTTCCCCCAACGCCGAGGTCGAGCTGATCGACGTGACCGCCCGCGCCCTGCTGAAGATCGGCTTCACCGGTTTTACCGTCAACATCAACGACCGCCGCATCCTGCGCGCCATGCTGCAGAAGATGGGCTTTGCCGAGGAGCAGCTGGATTCCGTCTGCATCAGCTTTGACAAGATGGACAAGATCGGCGCCGAGGGCGTGAAGAACGAGCTGACCGAGAAGGGCTTTGCCGCCGAGGCCGTCACTGCGCTGGATGACTTCCTGCGCGCGGGCGATTTCAGCCTGGATACCGTAGCCGCCAAGGTGGACGACGAGGCCCTGACCGCCGACCTGCGCTATGTGATTGCCACCAGCGAAAAGATTGCCAACGGCCGGTACGGCATCGCCTACGCCCCCAGCCTGGTGCGCGGCCAGGGCTACTACACCGGCATGGTGTTCGAGGTCACCTGCCCGCAGTTCAGCGGCGCGGTGGCCGGCGGCGGCCGGTACGACAACATGGTGGGCAAGTTCATCGGCCAGCAGGTGCCCGCCGTGGGCTTCTCCATCGGGTTTGAGCGTGTCTGCGGCATTTTGTTGGAGCAGGACTACCAGATCCCCGGTGCCAAGCCGCACCTGGCGCTGCTCTACCTGAAAGACGCCGACTTCGCCGCCGTGCTGACCAAGGCCGAGACCCTGCGTGCCGACTATGATGTGACCGTGCTGCCCCAGGCCAAGAAGCTAGGCAAGCAGTTCGGCACGCTGGAAGCCGCCGGCTACAACGCCGTTGCCTTTGCCGACAACGATGACATCAAAGTTCTTGGGCAGAAAGCCGAATAATCACCTGCAAATTTGTGGGAAGTACCAAAAATCATGGCACTTCCCACTTTTTGTAAATTCGCACGTAACATTTCAGCCCCGCTGTCGTGTTTAGGGGTGAGAGGACGCAACACGGCTGAATCCATGAAAGAGAAAGGAGCATCCACCATGAAACAACATTTCCGCGTATCCACTGCCCTGCTGGCGGCTGTATTGCTGGCAGGCTGCGGCAGCATCAGCAGTAAGGACGGCGGCTATTACGCCACCGAATCCCCCAGCGCAGAGGGCGCCTACGATACCGCCGCCGGGGCAGCCAACAGCAGCATCGTGCCCGAGGAGCTGCCCGATTCCACCGACGAGACCGCGCAGAAAATCATTTACAACGCCGACATCAACATGGAATCCACCGATTTCGACGCCGCGCGGGACACCCTGCTGGCGGCGGTGGACGATTGCGGCGCGTGGATGGAATACTCCAGCCTGAGCGGCGACGCGAAGGACCACGACCGCTACGCCTACTACACGGTGCGGGTGCCGGTGGAAAACTACCGCACGTTTTTGGCCGCCGTGGGCGAGGCGGGCAGTGTGCTGGACCTCAGCGAGACCGCCGAGAACATCACCAGCAGCTACATTGACGTACAGGCCCGGCTGAGTGCGCTGGAGGCCCAGCGCGAGCGGCTGAACGCCCTGGCCGACCAGGCCGAGACCACCGCCGACCTGCTGGAGATCGAGAGCCAGCTTTCCGACGTGCAGTACCAGCTGGAAAACTACACCCGGCAGCTGAAAAACATGGACCAGCAGGTCAGCTATTCCACCGTGGACATCCGCTTAAGCGAGGTTGCCACCCTGACCCCCACCGGCACCACCTTTGGTGAGCGCGTGGCCGATGCCTTTGCGGGCGGCTGGCACGGCTTTGTGGCGTTCCTGCAGGGGTTTGTGCTGGCGGTTATTTACCTGTGGCCGGTACTGCTGGTGGTTGGCATCATCGTGGCCTTAGCCGTCACCCTGACGAAGCGCCGCCGCAAGAATCATCCCAAACCGGTGAAACCGGCAGCGCCTGCAAAGCCCGCAGAGTACACCCCGCAATCGACCAACGACGAACCGAAACCCAAATATTAACGCATAAAGGTTCCACATTACTGTGGGGGCGAACACTGTTCGCCCCTACATGCTCTACTCGATAAAAGCATCTTTTTATCCATTACATAAAAGCGGCTCCCCACTACGCATGGGGAGCCGCTTCTATTATACTATCAATCCTTCATCGTCAGGGCGATGTTCAGATCCTTAAGCTGCTGGGCGTCGACCACGTCGGGGGCGCCGCTCATCGGCTCACCGGCGTTCTGCACCTTCGGGAAGGCGATGACGTCACGGATGGAGTCCTTCTTCAGCATCAGCATGACCATGCGGTCCAGGCCGTAAGCCATACCACCATGCGGAGGCGCGCCGAACTTGTAGGCATCCATCAGGAAGCCGAAGCTCTCGCGGGCTTTCTCCTCGGTAAAGCCGAGGGCATGGAACATACGATCCTGCAGGGCGGGGTCATTGATACGCATCGAGCCGCCGCCCATCTCAACACCGTTCAGCACAATGTCGTAGGCCACAGCGTGGCAGGCACCGGGGTCGCTCTCCACCTTGTCCAGGTCCTCGGCCTTGGGCAGGGTGAACGGATGGTGCATGGCCATCCAGCGGCCTTCCTGCTCGCTGTACTCAAACAGCGGGAAGTCCACGACCCACAGGAAGTTGAACTTGTCGGGGTCGATCAGGCCGTGCTTGCGGGCGATGTCCAGGCGAACCTGGCCCAGGGCGGTGCAGGCCTTGACCCAATCGGTGTCGCTGACCAGCAGCAGCACGTCGCCGGTCTCGGCGTTCAGGGCGGCGTACAGGGCGGTCTTCTCGGCATCGGTCAGGAACTTCTCGAAGCTGGAGGAAGTGCCATCGACGGTCAGGCGGCTGTAAGCCAGGCCCTTGGCACCGTAGGTCTTGGCGACCTCGCCCAGCTTGTCAATGTTCTTGCGGGACAGCTTGTCGGCCAGGCCCTTGGCGTTGATGGCGCGGATGGTACCGCCAGCTTCCAGCACAGCGGCAAAGGGCTTGAACTCGGTGCCCTTGAACACCTCGGTCACGTCCTGGATCTCCAGGCCGAAGCGGGTATCCGGCTTATCGGAGCCGAAGCGGCCCATGGCCTCGTCCCAGGGCATGCGGACGAAGGGGGTCTGTACGTCGATGTTCAGCATCTCTTTCCACAGGCGCTTGATCAGACCCTCGTTGATGGTCATGATGTCGTCCTCGGAGACGAAGCTCATCTCCTCGTCCACCTGGGTGAACTCGGGCTGGCGGTCAGCACGCAGGTCCTCGTCGCGGTAGCAGCGGGCGATCTGGAAGTAGCGGTCGAAGCCGGACAGCATCAGGATCTGCTTGTAAAGCTGCGGGCTCTGGGGCAGGGCGTAGAAGTGACCGGGCTGCACACGGCTGGGCACCAGATAGTCACGGGCACCCTCCGGGGTAGACTTGATGAGGGTCGGGGTCTCGATCTCGCAGAAGTGATTCTCGCAGAAATAATTGCGGATGATCTGCATGATCTTGCTGCGCAGCACGATCGGCTCATGCATCGAGGGGCGACGCAGGTCCAGGTAGCGGTAGCGCAGGCGCAGGTCATCGTTGACGTTGATCTCATCGCGCAGCTCAAACGGCGTGGTCTGAGCCTCGCTCAGGATACGCAGTTCGCTGACGTACAGTTCCACATCACCGGTGGCGATCTTGTCGGTCTTGGCGGCGCGCTCACGCAGTTTGCCGCGGCAGATCACCACGTATTCACTTTTCAGGCTTTCGGCTTTGGCGAAAACGTCTTTTGGCGTATCCTCGTCAAAAACCAGCTGCAGGATGCCGGTGGTATCGCGCAAATCGGCAAAGATGATGCCGCCCTTATCGCGGGCACGGGCGATCGAACCGCAGACGGTCATCTCCTGCCCGGCATTGGCCAGGCTGACCTCGCCGCAGTAATTGGTACGGCGCAGGGTCCCCATCGTTTCCATAGTTCCAGTCCCCTTTACATTATCAGGCAGCGCGCCGGGGCGGGCCGCCGTATTCTTTCAGACATATTATTATACCGCGCCCCGCCGCATTTGGCAAGAGGGGCACACCGAGATTTATCTGATAAGACAAAAAACCGCTTGAGGCGTAATGCTTCAAGCGGTTTTTGGTGCGCCCGCAGGAACTCGAATCCTGGACCCTCTGATTAAAAGTCAGATGCTCTACCAACTGAGCTACGGGCACATCTATCTTGCTGTTTCACAGCCCTAATAGTATAGCAGGTGCGGCGGGGCTTGTCAATATCTGGCGGCAACTTTTTTGCCGTAGCATATAAAAAAGCCCGCAGCGCAGCGGCCACGGGCATTAAAACCTATATTAGGGGGCAGGATTACTGACCAACCTTCTCCTTCAGACGGCCGCTGGCCTTGAAGCCGGGGATGGCGGTGGGCTCCAGCTTGCTGGTGACCTTGGTCTTGGGGTTGGTGAAGTTCTTGGTCTGGCGCTCACGCATCTCGAAACGGCCGAAGCCTGCGATAGTGACTTTGTCACCGCTCTTGAGCACGTCACCGATGGTGCCGAAGATGCCGTCCATGACCTTCTCGACTTCTGCGCTGGTCATATTGGTGTCGTTGGCAACCTTGGTAATCAACTGAGATCTAGTCATAATTCCTTTTACTCCCTATTGTTCAGGCCAGAGCCTGTTACTATTTACGGGCTTTATTATAGAGAAAATTCCGCGCAGAATCAAGGGTTTTTTCCCAAATCGGTCGGATTTTCTCAAAAATCGGCAAATAACATAAAATTTGCTTTGTAAAAGGCCGCAAATTTCGTCACATGGCGGAAATTTGACCTGTTACAGCAGTTTATTACCACCAAACGTGCATATTTTGCGGACTTATACGCCCATCTGGGCCGCCGTGGGGTAGCTGGCAATGGCGCCGTAGCGCTGCACGCTCTCGCCGCAATAACGGTTGGAGAATGTCAGCCACTGCTCCAGCTGGGCCGGGGCGGCGGAGGGCAGGCTGTCCACGGTTACACCGTCGCGGCAAAGCTGCCACAGGAAAGACCCGATGAAGCCGTCCCCCGCGCCGGTAGTGTCCACGGCCCTGACCGGCTTGACGGCGGCAAACCCCTGGGCCGTGCGGGTGTAGGCGTAGGCCCCGGCGCTGCCGCAGGTGTAGACCACCAGCTGCACATGCCCGGTGAACAGTTTGGGCAGGGCTTTTTCAATATCTGTCGTGCCGGTCAGGAATTCCAGTTCCTCATCGGACACCTTTAAAATATCCGCCTGGGGCAGGAACTCCCACACGGTGCGGTACAGGGCCTCGCGGTCAGGCCAGAGCGGGAAGCGCAGGTTGGGATCGAAGCTGACCAGCGCCCCAGCCTGGCGGGCGGCGGCAATGGCAGCCTTGTGGGCCTCCCGCATCGGGCTTTCCACCAGCGACACACTGCAAAAATGCAGGGCAAAGGCGGTGGTGAACAGCGCCGGGTCCACCTGCTCCGGGCTGTAGAGAAGGTCCGCCGAGGGCTTGCGGTAGAAGCTGAAGGTACGGTTGCCGTCCGCCTGCAGCGAGACAAAGGCCAGCGCGGTGTTGGCGCGGTCGGTGGTGGCAATGTGGCTCACGTCCACACCAGCCCCGGCCAACTCGGCGGTGATTTTCGCACCGAAGGGGTCATCCCCCAGCTGGGTCAGCAGGGCGCTGCGGCCGCCCAGCCGTGCAAAGGCCGCTGCCACATTGGCGGGGGCGCCGCCCACCCGGGGCGCAAAGGAGGAGACCGCACCGAAATCGCAGCCGGTCTCGGCCGGGATCATATCGATCAGCGCCTCGCCAATCGCATACAAAGTGTCATGAGCCATCGCAAATTTCTCCTTACAGCGTGATTTCGTACAGCGTGCCGCAGCAGCCCGTCAGGCACAGAGTTGCTGGGCCGGGGGCCGGGTAATAGCGGGTGGACAGCACCGCTGCGCCGTCATTCAGGAACACTTCCAGCGAGGAGGCGTCCCCCACCACCCGCAGGCGGCGGCAGGGCGCGTTCAGCACTACATGACGGCTGGTGCGGCCATAGGCCATGGCGGCATTGGTAAAGTAGAGGGTACAGCTGCGTTCGGCTTCACAATAAGCCAACTGCACGCCGTCAGCCACCGTGAGGGTAAAGTCCCCCGCCGGGGCAGCCAGCAGGTCAAAGCAGGGTGCGGCGGAAACGGTCTCACCGTCGGGCAGGTCGTGGGCGGCGCCGCGCAGGGCGGCCAGCTCGGCCACGGGGTTCTGCAGCAGGCGGTCGCCGTCGCGGGTCAGCTGGCGGGGCACCGTCAGGCAGTGCTGCCAGCCAAAGTCGACGGGGTTGGTGTAGTCGGCGTCGGGCATGCCCATCCAGCCAATTTGCACACGGCGACCGCCGTCGGCAAAGCTTTGGGGAGCGTAGTAGTCAAAGCCGAAGTCCGCGTGGCGGAACTCGCCCAGCGTGCAGGCACCGCGCCAATCGCCATAAACCGGGAAGTAGCCGCAGCCGTAGACATTCTGGCACTCGATGCCCTGGGGGGACACGGCCAGGAACCACCGGCCGTCCAGCTCGAACAGGTCCGGGCACTCCCACATAAAGCCGAAAGGCTCCGGGGTGGTCAGGGTGTTGATGCAGGTCCAGTGGAGCTTGTCGGCGCTCTCCCAGACAAGGACCTCGCCCCTGTCCTCCACCGTGCGGGCACCCAGCACCATATAATAGCGGCCGTCGCAGGCAAACACCTTGGGGTCGCGCACATGGCAGGTCAGGCCGGTTGGATAATCCTTATTATAAAGCAGGCACTGCTTGCTGTCCAGGTGGATGCCGTCCCGGCTGGTGGCCAGGCAGACGTTATGCCCGCGGCCCTGCTTGATGTAGTCATAGTCACCGGGGTGCTTGACGTTGCCGGTGTAGTACAGGTACATCGTGCCGTCCTCGACGATGGCGGAACCGGAGTAGACACCGTGGCAGTCGAAGGGTTCATCCGGGTAAAGCATGACGGGCTGGTGCTCCCAGTGCATGAGGTCACGGCTGGTAACGTGCCCCCAGTGCTTAACGCCGCCGGTCGCATCGAAGGGGCCGTACTGGTAGAAGACGTGGTAAGTATCGCCGATCCTGCACAGGCCGTTGGGATCATTGAGCCAGCCCACGGTGGGCTGCACATGGAAGCGCTGGCGGTGGGGGTCGCTCTCGACCTTTTCCGCGCCGAGAGATTCCACCAGCGGAACAAGTTTTTTCAGGTCGCGCTGTAAGGCGTTCATGGGGGTGCTCCTTTTCTATATAAAAGGCTCCCTCTGTGAGACAGACTCCCCCGATACGGGGGAGATGGCACGAAGTGCCAGAGGGGGAGCGCTGTCAGCGAAGCTGACTGAGGGAGAGGCAATATCCTTAGCTGCTGCTAATCGCAGGTTCTCTCCCCCACCGCCTGCCGGCGGAACCCCCTCCCTGAGGGTGGCCTTTCGCTGTTTTTATGCGTTTTCTTCTTCCGGCTTCCAGATTACCCAGGTCACAGCGAATGCGACACCGAAAGCAATGAGCATGGCGATGATGTACTGCAGCGGCATATGCAGGTGCAGCAGGATGCCGAAGATGCCGGTCACGCCGGTGCCGGTGGCACCCAGGCCCACGATGCTGGCGTACAGCGCGCCGCAGGCACCGCCCGCCAGGCCGCCGATAAAGGGCTTGAAGTAGCGCAGGTTGACGCCGAAGATGGCGGGCTCGGTGATGCCCATGCAGGCAGACAGTGCGGAGGGCAGGGCCATGGACTTGACCTTGGCGTTCTTGCTCTTGAGGGCGACGGCCAGAGCGGCACCGCCCTGGGCCACGTTGGCAGCGCTGGCCAGGGGCAGCCAGTAGGTGTAGCCGAACTTAGCCAGCTGGCCGACATCGATCAGGGTGTACATGTGGTGGATACCGGCCACAACGGTGATGGCATACAGACCGCCCATAACAAAGGAACCCATGCCGTAGGGCAGCTGGATCAGAGCCTGCACGCCGTTGATGATGCCGTCCTCCACAGTGGTGAAGATGGGTCCGATGACAGCCAGGGTCAGGTAGCCGGTGACAAAGACCGAGACCAGCGGTGTGACGAACAGATCAAACATGGCGGGCACGACCTTGTGCAGCCGCTTTTCGATCTGGGACATGAGCCAGACAGCGATGATGACCGGGATGACGTGGCCCTGATAGCCCACCAGCGGGATGGAATACAGCCCGCCGAACACCGGCTGGTAGGTCTGCACGCCCTCGGACGCAACGGTCCAGGCGTTTTGCAGGTTGGGGTGGATCATGATCATGCCGATGACCGCGCCCAGGAACGGGTTGCCGCCGAAGACTTTCGCGGCGGAGAAGGCAATGAGGATGGGCAGGAAAGTGTACGCCGTGTTGGAGAACAGCTGGGCGAACACGTAGAGGGAGCCGGAAGTATCGATGTTGACGAAGCCATTGTTGACCATGAAGTTCAGCGCTTCCATGATGCCCATCAGGAAGCCGGAGGCCACGATGGCGGGGATGATGGGCACGAAGATGTCGCCCAGTGTCTTGATGGCCTGCTGGTACCAAGGGGCTTTGGCAGCGGCTGCCTGCTTGACTTCCTCTTTGGTAGCAGCGCCGATGCCGGCCAGAGCGGTGAACTCATCGTAGACTTTGTTTACCGTGCCGGTGCCGAAGATGATCTGCAGCTGACCCTGGGCCTCAAAGACGCCCTTGGCCCCCTCGGCGTTCTCGAGGGCCTTTTTGTCCACCTTGTCGTTGTCCGCAATGACCAGGCGCAGGCGGGTTGCGCAGTGGGCTGCCGATACGATGTTGGACGCGCCGCCGATGGCATCCAGTACCTGTTGTGCCGCGTGTTTGTAATCCATGAAAATCGCTCCTTCTATAAGATGTGAGGTCGAGGACTGTGAAATCAATTTCATCTGACGAGTATATTATAGTTGATGGGGCGGTAGATTTCTATTCGCCGAGTGACACAATTTAGCTCGGATGTGTTATCGATTTCACACAGTTTCACATGGGTATTTGGTACTTTGCACAAAAACGGGGTACATCTTTTTACAGCGCCCAAATATTTTCATCGGCGTTTTCGTCACCGGTGGAAGCGCGGCATTTCAGCTCCCAGCCCAGTTCCAGCTCCCGCGGGCGGGCGTGGGGATCGGCCAGCTGGTCCAGCAGCAGGCGGGCGGCCTTGTCCCCTGCCGTGCGGTAATGCAGGTGGGCACTGGTCAGCGGCACGTAGGCCACCCGGCCCGCACGGCTGTCGCCAACGGAGGCCACCATCACATCCTCGGGCACACGCAGACCCTGGCTGCGGCAGTACTGGATAGCACCGATGGCGATGGTATCCGTGGCGCAGAACAGTGCGTTGATCTCCCCCGCCCGCTCGAACAGCTGGCGGGCCTGCTCGTAGCCGGACTCCATGTTGAACTTGGCCACACTGATGCGCTGGGCGCGGGGCATTAAGCCGGCATCCCGCAGGGCGGCTTCGTATCCGGCGCGGCGGGCCTGGCCTACGGCCTTATCCAACATGGTAGCGCCCAAAAAGCCCGGCAGGCGGCGGCCTTTTTCCAACATGCGGGCGGTGGCGGCGCGGGCCGCACCGAAATCATCGTGATACACGCAGCTGTAGCCGGGGTGCTGCTGCCCCAGGATGACCACAGGAATTTTTAAGCTTTCCAGTACAGCTTCGTGCTCCGGCGTAAAGATGGACGCAATCAAAATAATGCCGTCCACCGCGTCGTGGCGCAGCATGTCCATGGCCCGCACCTCGCGGGTGTTGTCGTTGGCGGTGTTCACCAGCAGCAGCTGGTAGCCCTGCTCGTCCAGCACACGGCTGATGCCCTCGACCATGCGGGCACAGCTTTCACTGCTGAGTTTGGGCAGGATGACACCGATCTGTTTGGTGCGGCGGGTGCGCATCATCTGGGCCTGCATGCTGGGGCGGTAGCCGGTCTCCTCCACCGCTTTGGCGATGGCGGCTTTTTTCTCGGCGCTGAGGTAGCCGCCGTTGAAAAACCGGCTGACCGCCGCCTTGGACACACCTGCGTAGGCAGCAAATTCGGTGATATTCATGGGTAAGCCCCCTTTGTGGTATTGATTTCAGTATAGCGCGGGCAGGAATCTTTGTAAAGCCTGCCGCTCTTTCCGGCTCCCTCTGCGAGACAGACTCCCCCGATACGGGGGAGGTGGCACGAAGTGCCAGAGGGGGAGCGCTATCACCGAAGGTGACTGAGGGAGAGACAAACAAATTAGCACCTACTAAATCGAAGGATCTCTCCCCCAACCGCTTCGCGGAAGTCCCCTCCCAGAGGGGGGGCATTCCTGCAACACAAAAAACCGCACCCCTGCGGATGCGGTTTGCAGATCTATTTTATTCCCCTTTGGCGGCTTCACGGTGGAGGTGGGCGATGTCCACCAGTTCCATCTGGCTGATGTCATGGTCGCCGCGCAGGGCGTCCACCAGCACGCGGGCGGTATCCATGGCGGTGATGCAGGGGATGGACAGCTCGGTGGCCTTGCGGCGGAACTTGACCGAATCACGGTGCGGGTCGCGGCCATGGGGGCTGGTGGAGATGATGTAATCCACCAGGCCGCTTTCCAGCAGGTCGATCATATTCGGGCGGGCGCCGCTCATCTGGCGCACCACACTGCAGGGGATCATCTGGCTGTTCAGATAGCGGGCCGTCTCGGCGGTGCCGTAAATCTTGTAGCCGTAGTCATGCAGCTTCCAGGCCAGTTCGGCGGCTTCGGGCTTGTCGCTGTCCTTGACGGACACGATGCAGCAGGAGCCGGGACCGGGCACCTTGAACTGATAACCGGCAGCCACCAGGCCCTTCATCATGGCCTCGTGGAAGGTGGGGGCAATGCCCAGCACCTCGCCGGTGGACTTCATCTCGGGGCCCAGCATGGTGTCCACGCCGTGCAGCTTCAGGAAGCTGTAGACGGGCACCTTGACAGCGTAGTAGGGGCTGTTGCCGTTACGCCACAGGCCGGTGCCGTAGCCCATATCCTTCAGCTTTTCGCCCAGAGTGCAACGCACGGCCAGATCGACCATCGGCACACCGGTGACTTTGGAGATGTAGGGCACGGTACGGGAGGAACGGGGGTTGACCTCGATAACATAGACATGGTCGTTCTGCACAGCGTACTGCACATTGACCAGGCCGACGACTTTCAGCTCGCGGGCAAAGCGGCCGGTGTAATCCACCAGCGTATCAATGACCTTCTGGCTGAAGGTGTAGGGCGGGTAGACGCAGATGGAGTCGCCGGAGTGTACACCGGTGCGCTCGACCTGCTGCATGATACCGGGCACGAGGTAATCGGTGCCGTCGCAGATAGCGTCGACCTCGCACTCGGTGCCCAGGATGTACTTATCCATCAGCACCGGGTGGCTCATGTCCACATGCTTGGTGATAACGCCCATGTACTCGGTGACATCGGCAGAGTTGTAGGCCACGATCATGTTCTGGCCGCCCAGCACGTAGGAGGGGCGCATCAGTACGGGGTAGCCGACTTCCTGCGCGGCCTGCAGGGCTTCTTCCAGCGTAAAGACGGTGCGGCCCTCGGGGCGGGGGATGCCGCAGCGCTCCAGCAGTTCATCAAAGCGTTCGCGGTCCTCGGCTTCGTCGATGGCGTCCGCCGGGGTGCCCAGGATAGGCAGGCCGATCTCGTCCATATGCTTGGCAAGCTTGATGGCGGTCTGGCCGCCGAACTGCACCAGACAGCCGTCCGGCTTCTCGGTCTCAATGATCTGGTCGACGCTCTCGGGGTTCAGCGGGTCAAAGTAGAGGCGGTCGCCGGTGTCAAAATCGGTGGAAACGGTCTCGGGGTTGTTGTTGACCAGCACTGCCTCACAGCCGTGGTTTTTCAGCGTCCAGACGGCGTGGACCGAGCAGTAGTCAAACTCAATGCCCTGGCCGATACGGATGGGGCCGGAGCCAAAGACCAGCACCTTCTTCTTTTTGGGGTCGCTGCGCTCGGCAATAAACTGCTTGGCTTCGTTGTCCTCGTCGAAGGTGGAGTAGAAATAGGGCGTCTTGGCGGCAAATTCCGCAGCGCAGGTATCGACCATCTTGAACGCTGCAGCGGGGTGTTCGGGCAGGGTGTCCACACCGGCCAGGCGCTTGATGGTCTTATCCAGGAAGCCGAACTTCTTGGCGTTCAGGTACTTTTCAGTCGTCAGTTCGCCGTTTTTCAGGCCCATCTCGATGTCAGCCAAATGCTGCATCTTATCCAGGAACCACCAATCGATCTTGGTGATGTCGTAGATAGTCTCGTGGGGCACGCCGCGCTTGAGGGCCTCGTAGACGCAGAAAGCGCGCTCGGAATCCTGCACATGCAGATGCTCGATAACTTCCTCGGTGGAGAGCTTCTCGAAGTCGGGCAGGGTCAAGGTGTCCAGGCCCAGCTCGGTGGAGGAGACTGCCTTCATCATGGCGTGCTCGAAGTTGTTGCCGATGGCCATGACCTCGCCGGTCGCCATCATCTGGGTGCCCAGGGACTTATCAGCATAGACGAACTTATCAAAGGGCCACTTCGGGTATTTGACGACGACATAGTCCAGCGCGGGCTCAAAGCAGGCGCAGGTCTCGCCGGTAACATCGTTGGTGATCTCGTCCAGGGTGTATCCCAGGGCGATCTTGGTAGCCACCTTGGCAATGGGATAGCCGGTGGCCTTGGATGCCAGCGCCGAGGAACGGGACACACGGGGGTTGACCTCGATGACGGCGTACTCAAAGCTGTCGGGCTTTAAGGCAAACTGGCAGTTGCAGCCGCCCTCGATACCCAGCTCGGTAATAATATCCAGCGCGGCGGTACGCAGCATCTGGTACTCTTTATCGGAGAGGGTCTGGCTGGGGGCCACGACGATGGAGTCGCCGGTGTGGATGCCGACGGGGTCCAGGTTCTCCATGTTGCAGACGGTGATGACGTTGCCCTTGGAGTCACGCATGACCTCGTACTCGATCTCCTTCCAGCCGGAGATGCACTTTTCCACCAGAATCTGGTGAATGGGGGAAAGACGCAGGCCGTTAGTGGCGATCTCATGCAGTTTTTCCCGGTCCTCGCAGATGCCGCCGCCGGTGCCGCCCATGGTAAAGGCGGGGCGCACGATGACGGGGTAGCCGATGACCTCGGCAAAGTCCAGCGCGTCGTCCAGGTCCTCTACGACCTTGGAGGGGATGATGGGCTGGTGCAGCTTTTCCATCGTATCCTTGAACAGCTGGCGATCCTCGGCGCGGTCGATGGTATCGGGCTTGCAGGCCAGCAGGCGCACGCCGCTGCGGTCCAAAAAGCCGTTGCGGGCCAGTTCCATGCTGAGGTTCAGTCCCATCTGGCCGCCCAGGTTGGGCAGGATGGCATCGGGCTTTTCCTTTTCGATGATGCGTTCCACGACCTCGGCGGTCAGCGGCTCGATATAGACATGATCAGCAATGTCGGGGTCGGTCATGATGGTAGCGGGGTTCGAGTTGACCAGCACGGTCTCGACACCCTCGGATTTCAGGGCGCGGCAGGCCTGGGTGCCGGAATAGTCAAACTCCGCCGCCTGGCCGATGATGATGGGGCCGGAACCGATGACCAGCACCTTTTTAATACGCGGGTCCTTAGGCATCGGCGATCACTCCTTTCGCTGCCAGCATACGGCTGACAAATTCATCAAACAGAAATTCGGTATCCTTGGGGCCGCCGTTGGCTTCGGGGTGGAACTGGACGGTGAAGCAGTTCCACTGGAAGTAGTCCACGCCCTCGCAGGTGCCGTCGTTGGCATTCACATAGCTGACCTGTCCCACATCGGCGGGCAGGGTCTCGCTTTCCACGGCGTAACCGTGGTTCTGGCTGGTGATGAAGGTGCGGGCTTTACCGGCATGGGTAACAGGCTGGTTCGCGCCGCGGTGGCCGTACTTCAGCTTGCAGGTGTGGGCACCGGCAGCCAGGGCGGTGAGCTGGTGGCCCAGGCAGATGCCGAAGGTGGGGATGCCGGTGGAGAGCATTTTGCGGATGTTGGCGATGATCTCCACATTCTCGGCCGGGTCGCCGGGGCCGTTGGAGAGCATCAGGCCGTCCGGGTGCAGCTCGGCCAGCTGGGCGGCGGTGGTGGTGCCAGGCAGCACGGTCACACGGCAGCCGCGCTTTTGCAGGCAGCGCACGATGTTATTTTTGCAGCCCAGGTCCAGCAGGGCCACATGCAGCGGGGTATCACCCCACTCCCCTGCCTCGGTGGGTTCGTAGGTCTTGGCCTCCCGGCAAGTAACGGTCTTAACCGCGTCGACCACCGCGTAGGCGGCGATCTGAGGCAGCAGGGCGGCTTTCTTCTCCGGCTCGGCATCGGGGTCGAACTCGGTGGTGATAGCACCGTTCATAACGCCGCTTTCCCGCAGGGTGCGGGTCAGGCTGCGGGTATCGATGCCCTCAATGCCGATGATGCCGTTTTCTTTTAAGAAAGTATCCAGCGTTTTTTCGCTGCGGAAGTTGGAGGGGGTCTTGCATGCTTCGCGCACGATGTAACCCTTGGCCCAGATCTTGCCGCTCTCGACATCCTGGCTGTTCATGCCGTAGTTGCCGATGAGGGGGTAGGTCTGGGTGATGATCTGGCCGTAGTAGCTGGGGTCGGTAAGGGTCTCCTCAAAACCGACCATACCAGTGGCGAAGACTACCTCGCCGATGGTGGTGCCGGGGCAGCCCACGCTGACGCCGCGGAACACCCGGCCGTTTGCCAATATCAGATATGCCTGCATAATTAGCCTCTCTTTTTTACAGCGTCTGCTTTGCCTGCTCTTTCATTTTGCGGCTGCCCAGGTGTACCAGGGGCAGCTTGCCCTCCTTGCAGATGGGGCACTCTTCAGGGGCGTAGTTGGGCAGATCCAGCTTGAGGGCGCTGGCCACGATGGGGATCGGGGACGGAGCCTCGGCGCGGGTACGGTCGACCACGCAGGCGATGCCCAGGCAGACGCCGCCGGCCTCCTCGATGACGCGCTTGGTCTCCAGGCTGGAGACGCCGGTGGTGACAACGTCCTCGGCGATGACGCAGCGCTCACCGGGATGGATGCGGAACCGCTTCAGGGTCATGACGTTATCCACACGCTCGGTGAAGATGGCACGCTTGCCCAGCTGGCGGCCCAGCTCGTAAGCGTAGACAATGCCGCCCATGGCAGGGCCGACCACAACATCGACATTCAGCTCCTTCAGCTTCTCGGCGACCGGGGCCATGACCTCGGCAGCCTTATCGGGATACTGCTGCAGGAATGCCATCTGGCAATATGCGCCGGAATGGCGGCCGGACGACAGCAGGAAGTGCCCCTCCAAAAATGCTTCACATTCCTTTAAAACTTCCAGTGCTTCTCTTGCCATGATACTTTCCTCCTGTATAATTTTCAGCTTATTGTAGCATATTATGTATATTTTTGCAATACGGTTGTATATTTATTTTGTATGGCACGATGGGGATACCACGATATTGTAGGGGCGAATGCGAGCATCGACCCCTACAGCGAGGTTCTTACTTTCCCTTACCCCCTCGCGCACCCTCTGATCTCATCCAGCGTCTTGACGCCGTGTGCGTCCATCCACTGGGCGATCTCGGCGGTGATGCGGGTGCAGGCTTTCGGGTCCAGGAAATTCGCCGTACCCACCTGTACAGCCGCGGCACCGGCCATGATGAACTCCAGCGCATCGCGGCCGGTCAGGATGCCGCCCAGCCCCACCACGGGGATGCTGACAGCACCCACAGCCTGCCACACCATGCGCAGGGCGATGGGCCGCACCGCCGGGCCGGACAGGCCCGCGAAGGTGTTGTTGAACACCGGGCGGCGCTTTTCCAGATCAATGGCGCAGGCCTGGAAGGTATTGCACAGGCTGATGGCATCGGCACCGGCGGCCTCGACCGCCTTGCACATCTCAGGGATGCTCTCGGCCTGGGGGCTGAGCTTGACGATCAGCGGCACGGTGCAGACCTTGCGCACCGCGCCGACCACCTCGCTGGCGTCGGCCGCGCGGATACCGAAGGCAAGACCGCCCTGCTTGACGTTGGGGCAACTGATATTCAGCTCGATAAAATCCACACCGGCGGCGCAGAGCATGGCCACGCCCTCAATGTTTTCCTCAATGGTATGGCCGCCCAGGTTGGCCCAGACGGTGGTGCCGCACTGGCGCATAGCGGGCAGTTCGTGGTCGATGAAATGCTGCACACCGGGGTTCTGCAGGCCGATGGAGTTCATCAGGCCGGAGGGCGTCTCGTACAGGCGCTCGCCCTCGTTGCCGGGCTGACCGTTCAGGGTCAGGCCCTTGCCGGAGATGCCGCCCAGCAGGCGCAGGTCCTCGATGTCGGCATACTCCGGGCCGAAGCCGAAGGTGCCGGAGGCGGCGACGACCGGGCCGGCCAGCCGCTTGCCGAGGAAATCAACATGCAGGTCTGCCATCAGTCAAACACCTCCTGTGCGTTGAATACCGGGCCGTCCTTGCAGACGGTAACGGGGCCGATTTTCGTGTGGCAGGTGCAGCCCAGGCAGGCACCCAAACCGCAGGCCATCTTTTTTTCAAGGCTGGCCAGGCAGGGCACATTAGCGGCAGCGCAGAGCTTGGCCACGCCGCGCATCATCACCATAGGGCCGCAGGTCAGCACGATGTCGTAGTTTTTCGCGTCCAGCAGGTCAGTCACAAGGCCGTGATGACCCTCATTGCCGGAATCGGTGGCTACAAAAACATCGTGGCACCAGGGCACGAACCTGTCCATGCCGTAGCTGGTATCGCGGAAGCCGACGTACACGTCCGGCCGCACGCCTGCCCGGCAGAGCTGCTTGCAGAGCAGCAGCAGCGGCGCGGTGCCGATGCCGCCGCCCACCACGGCGATGCGCTGATACTTGCCTGCCAACGCGGCGGCGTCAAAGCCGTTGCCGCAGGGGCCGGTGACGGTCAGCGTCTGACCGGGCTGCAGGGCGGCAATTTTGTGCGTACCCTCGCCTTTGAGCTGATACAAAAAGGTCAGCGCGCCGGTCTGGTTGTCAAAGTCATTCACACTGATGGGGCGGGACAGGATCGGCGTAGCGTCGGCGGCCCAGGCCCGCAGCATGTAGAACTGGCCTGCGTGGGGCTCGTGGCGGGGGTCCTGCCACTGCACCGTCAGGCGGCGGATATCGGGTGCAACCGTTTCTTGTTGCAGCACCGTCAGATTACAGCTTATTGCACTCACCCTGAATGTCCTCCCGCATGCGCACGCACTCGTTGTAGGCGGCCTCGTCAAAGGCTACGCCGGGCTGTTTCTTGTAGGCCAGCAGGATGCCGCGGCTGGAGTTGACCACGCCGCCGTTGCCCTGGGTCAGATACTGGGCGATATCGGCAGCCTTGCCGCCCTGGGCACCGTAGCCGGGGATCAGGAAGAAGGTGTTTTTGTAAGCGGCGCGGATGGCGGTGGCTTCCTCGGTATGGGTGCCGCCGATGACCAGGCCGATGCTGGAGTAACCGTGCTCGCCCATGTAGTCCTTGCCCAGGGCGGTCAGGCTGTCACCCACCAGGTCGTAGACATGGCGGCCGTCGTCCAGCTTTTTGTACTCAAAATCTTTGGCGCCGGGGTTGGAGGTGCGGCACAGAACGAACACACCCTTGCCCTGCTGCTCGCAGTACGGCAGGTAGGGGCTGATGGAGTCGAGGCCCATGTAGGGGGCCAGCGTGATGATGTCGGCCTCGAAGTCGCCGGTGAAGTGAGCCTTGGCGTACATTTCGGCGGTCTTGGCAATGTCGCCGCGCTTGATGTCGGCAATGACCGGCAGGCCGGTGGCGCGGGCCAGCTTGAGGGTCTCGGCGTAGGCGCGCATACCGTCCAGGCCCAGGGACTCGTAGTAGGCGATCTGCACCTTATAGCAGCCTGCCACGCCCTTGGTGGCGGCGATCAGCGCGCGGTTGAAGTCCAGCACGTTCTCGCCGGCGGTCTTGGCGGTGTCGGTGGTGGGCAGGTAGCCGATCTCGGTATCCAGTCCGACGCAGACCGGGCCGTTGGCAGCTACGCTCTCGTACAGTTTATCCATGTTCGTCAACATTGTGTGCTCCCCCGTTTATATAATGTAGATTGCTTACTCTTCGATTTGGAACGTGACCTTGCCACCCTTGATGGTGGTGACGACCTTGCCGTACAGCAGGGTGCCATCATAGGGGCAGTTCTTACTCTTGCTGTGGAGGTCCTCGGCGCTCACCTCGTACATGTGGTCCAGGTCCACCAGCACGACATCAGCGTCGTAACCGGGGGCCAGCATGCCCTTGTGGTCGGCCAGGCCCAGCACGGCGGCGGGGCCGGCGCTCATCAAAAAGCTCAGCAGTTCCAGCGGCAGGCGCTGCTCGCGGCAAAGCTTGGTGTAGCATACGCCGAAGGCTGTCTCCAGGCCCACCATACCGGCGGCTCCCTTCTCCTTTTCCTCGGCGGTATGGGGTGCGTGGTCGGTGCCGATGCAGGTCACGGTGCCGTCCCTGATGGCTTCGATCAGGGCGGTGACATCGTCGGCCTTACGGATGGGCGGGTTGACCTTGTACTGCAGGCGGCTGTCATCGAACCAGAGGTGATGGGGCGTGACCTCGCAGCTGACACGGGCGCCTTTCAGGCGGCTCATGCGGATAGCGTCGATGGATTCCTTGGTGGAGACGTGGCACATGTGCAGGCGGGTGCCGTAGTACTCGGCCAGGTGGCAGTTGCGCACGGTCTCAATATTCTCGGCCAGGCGGTAGTCCCAGGGGCTGATCTCCCGGTCCTCGGCGTGGGACATGACGGTCAGGCCGCGCTCGGTGGCGATGGCAAAGACCCGCGCCATAACGGCGTTGTTCATCACGCCGTTGCCGTCCTCGGTGATGAACTTGATGTCCTCCGGCAGGGTAAGCAGATGATCGATGGTCTTACCGTCAAAGTCCCTGGTGATGGAGACGGTCTGGTTGGCATCGCACAGGCCGATGCGCTTGGCCTCGGCCTCCACCGCGTGGGCAATCTCCGGCGTGGAGCAGACGGGCTTGGTGTTGGGCATCAGGTTCACAAAGGTGTAACCGCCTGCCGCTGCGGCCGCCGAGCCGGTGGCGATGTCCTCTTTATATTCAAAGCCTGGGGTGCGCCAGTGGCAGTGGGTATCGATGAAAGCGGGCAGGATGGTGCGGCCTTTGGCATCCAGCACATCCTCGCCCTCGGGCACCACAAGGCCCTGGCCGATGGCTGCGATCTTGTCGCCGCGCAGCCATACCTCGATGGGTTTGCCGGCGGTGTCTTTTGCGTTGCGGATCAGCATGTTATACCTCCCTGGGTGTGTATTTGGGCAAAAAAAAACTTTTCCCAAAAATGGGAAAAGTCAAAAAGTCACACCATGCACAGCGGCGGGAAAGGACGCTGCGCCGTTAATCTTAAAGTTTGCAAAACCGCTCATCAACATGCAGACGTACTCCTTCCCCACGTATTACATAAATTTTACTTATTGTACCATGCCCCGGCGGTGGTGTCAATGCAATGGGGGTTTTTGGGCAGTTAGGGATTTTATAGAGTTTTGGGGCAACTTTTGGACATTTTGACAAAATGTACCGCAAAACCGCCCGGCATTGCCTTTTATCCGCGATTGTGCTATTATGTATACTAAACTTTACTATAGAATAATGTTTTTATATTAGCACAATATGGTATGCAATAAGAAACAGAGGGAAACATCATGGGCCTTTGGGAAGACGCCAAAAATATCCGGGATAAGGACCCCGCCGCGCGCAATGTGGCCGAGGTCATCATTCTGTACCCCGGTTTCCACGTGCTGGTTACACATAAGATCGCACATTTTTTGTATAACCACAAGTGTTTCTTTTTGGCGCGGTTCGTCAGCCAGCTGGCCCGGCATTTAACAGGCATCGAGATCCACCCCGGCGCGAAGATCGGCCGCAAGCTGTTTATCGACCACGGCATGGGCATCGTGTTTGGCGAGACCACCGAGATCGGTGACAACTGCACGATCTACCACGGCGTGACCCTGGGCGGCACCGGCAAGGACACCGGCAAGCGCCACCCGACCTTAGGCAATAACGTGCTGATCGGCGCAGGCACCAAGGTGCTGGGGCCTGTATATATCGGCGATAACGTGCGCGTGGGCGCCGGCAGTGTGGTGCTGAAAAACCTGCCCGCCAACTGCACCGCCGTGGGCGTGCCCGCCGAGGTAGTGCGCATGCGCAACGAGAAATGCTGCCCGTCGGACGATCTGGACCAGCAGGATCTGCCGGATATTGTCAACCAGCGCATCTCCCAACTGGAAGCCCGCCTGAGCCGCCTGGAGGCCGAACACCAGGGAGAGTTCCCGCCGGATAAAAAGTAAAACATACAAGTAGCGCCCCATCCAATGGACAGGGGCGTTATTTTTGTGTGCATGTAGGTGTCGATGCTTGTATTGCGAGGTCGCGTAGCGATCAAAGCCCCAGTGGGGCTTTGAACCGCACGAGCGGGCCAGCCATGCTGGCTGGTAGCCCTTGTTGTGGCTGCCAAGCGGTCCCGCGGGCGAATACAAGCATCCGCCCCTACAAACTCAACTATGCTTTCCTCCGGTTAAACGAAATCTGCAGCACCAGCCAGGCGGCGGTGAGGCATACCACCGTGATAAGCCCCATCATCTGCCAGGAGTGCATCAGGTTGGCTACCGTGGCATCGTACATAGGGCTGTCGAAGCCCTGCTTCAGCCAAGCCAGGCGGCTGTTCAGGTCGGTGGAGGCCCCCAGCGCGCCCATGCCCCAGCGGCAGACGACGACCGCCGCGATCCGGGCGGCCACCCCGGTCAGCGTGAACATAATGCCGCTGAACACCACCTGCCCGATCATCAGCACCAGCACGACCAAAATCGCGCTCTCACCGCTTTTGAAGATGGCGGAGATCAACAGGCCGATAGCGCTGGACGCCACCAGCATGAGCAGGATCGAGACAAAAATCTCCACATCGGTATCCAGCAGCAGGTGGTTCTGCGGGATGTTCACGATGCGCATAAAGCCGAAGGTTAAAATGGCGGCCTGGACGTCCTCGATAAGCAGCAGCACGAAGGCCTTGCTCAGCACCACCGCCAGCAGGCTAACGCCTACCGAAGCTTCCCGCAGAATGATCTCCCGCTCCTTACAAATTTCGCGGTAGGAGTTCAGCGTGCCCATAAAGGCGGCCATGGCGCTGATAATGAACAGCGCCGTGCGGCTGCCGATGTTAATAAGGTTGGAGGTAAAGCAATCCGGGTCGACCACCATTTTAATGACCAACACCATGAACGGCGCCTGCAAGATCAGGCTGGCCATCGTGAGCTTATCGTTTAAGATCAGGCGCAGATTGCGCTGCACCAGCACCGTGAACTGGCGCCAGAATTTCATCAATTTTATTGGCTGCATCGCTTATCCGCCTCCTGCGCTGCCTCGGGCCAGGCCGCCACCAGGCGGTTGAACTCCGGCGTGGTAAAGTATTGCTGGCGGTACTGCTCGATGAGCTCGGGCACCCGCAGTTTTTCAAAAATGTCGCTGGTCAGCTCCACATCAAAGTAGCGGTGCAGTTTTTCCGGTGCGCCGTAGTAGCACAGCACGCCGCCCACACCCAAAAAGGCAATTTTATCGCACAGGTTGATGTTGGACATATTGTGGGTGACCATCAGCACCGTGCAGTTTTGGTGGCTGAGCTTGCGGCACAGCTCCATCATGCTGCGGTCAAGGTCCGGCGAAAGGCCGCTGGTGGGCTCGTCCAGAATCAGCAGCCGGGGGTTGGCCAGCAGTTCCATGGCGATGGAGACACGCTTTTTCTGCCCGCCGGAAAGCTGGGAGATCAGCGTTTTTTCCCGCCCGGTCAGGTCCACAGCTTCAATCGCATGGGCCACGGCGGCGTTGATCTCGGCCCTGGTAGCGTCGTGGGCGATGCGCAGCTTGGCCGTAAAGGTCAGGCTCTGCTCCACGGTCAGGTTATCGTGCATGATGTCCTTCTGCGGCACGTAGCCCAGCACGGCCTCAAAAGCGTTACGGTTATCGGCGGTGTCCAGGCCGTCGAACCGCACGCTGCCCTTGGTGCAGGGCGCAGTGCCTGTGATGCAGGTAAGCAGGCTGGACTTTCCGGTGCCGGAGCCGCCCACCAGCACCACAAAGCTGTTGGGCTCGATTTCAAAGCTGGTGCCGTCCACGATGTTCAGCGGCTTGCCGGTGTTGCGGTTTTTGACGGTTTTATACACATTGAGCAGCTGCACGCTGATGCCGCTTTTATGCTCGTGGTAATGCAGCAGCCCGCCGGAAAAAGCAAATACCTGCGTAGGCACGTTGATGACCGCACCGCTGCGCAGCACTGTGCCGGTCACGCGGGCACCGTCCACATAGGTGCCGTTGGTGGAGCCCAAATCGCGCAGCTCGTAGTGGCCGTCCTTGTACAAAATTTCGCAGTGATGGCGGGATACGCGGTCGCTGACAAGCTTGATGTCGCAGTCATCGCCACGGCCGATGAGCACCCGCTTTTTGCGGCGGACGTCCACCTCCCGCAGGACGGCGTTGTCAGTCTGCTCCTGCCGCAGGCCGGTCTCGCCGCTTTGGGCTGTGCGAATTTCCTCAACTCTAAACGTGATTTCCTGCGTAGACGCATTGCCATCGGTGTTCAGGCCCAGCACGTCACCCTCCTGCAGGGGGCAGGTCTCGCCCTGGTTCAGGTAGCGGTTGTCGTACCAGGTCGCGCACTCGGTGGAGGAATCGGTCACGGTCCAGCCGTCCTTGGTGCAGGCCACCACGAACTGCACCTCGCCCACGTTGTTGCGGCGCAGCACATATTCACACTGAGCACTGCGGCCAAAGCGGTAACTGCCCGCAGGCAGGGTGATGCGCTGTTTGTTGCGCTGCTCGGTAATTAAAAATACGATCTCACTTGCCACGCTGCCACCCCCTTACCAGCTGAAATCCGGGCCGCAGAAGGGCACGAATTTCAGCGTGGCAGTGCCCAGGCGCAGGGTCTCCTCCCCTGCCAGCTCCTGCGGCTCCAGCAGCGCCGTGTCGCCCAGGTAGCACAATTCCTGGGAGGAACCGGGCAGCAGCGTGTAGGTCTTGGCTTCGCCGTCGTAGACAAGCACAGCCTGGCGCAGGCTCAGGGGGGCATCGGCACTTAAGGTGACGGGCGTGCCATCCTTGTCCAGTCCCAAAAAGGTCCGGCCCACGCCAAGGCGCAGGTCGCGGCCTTTGGCTTCACCATCCAGCACCACCAGCCAGCCGGCCACAGGGCCGGCGGGGGCAGCCGCCGGAACAGCCGGTTCTACCGGGGTCTCTTCCGGGCTTTCTTCCGCTGCGCCGCTGCGCACGATGGAAGAATCGGTCTGCAGGCCGGTATTGCAGTAGGGGCACTCAGGGTATTTATCAGCGTCATAGAAATGGCCGCTGGCACATTTGGTCAGTTTCATTTTGTTTCCTCCGCTCACAGCACCAGGCGTATCGTCGTGCGTCCCAGACGCAGGGTATCGTTATTCTGCAAACAGTGTTCCCCGGCGATCTTCTCACCGTTGACAAACACCGTCGTATCAGGGCCAAGGGGCTGCACCAGCAGGGCTTCGCCCCGCACGGCCAGCACGGCGTGCTGGGGGCGGATGCGGCTGTCCGGCAGGCAGAGGTCGCACTGGGCGGCGTCGCTGCCCAAGATCAGGCTGCTTTCCACAATGCCCGCCCAGCGGCTCTCGGCAATGGAGCCGCGCGCAGCCCAGAACAGTGTCACCCAACGCTTGGGCAGTGCGCCGGTGCCGTCCAGGCTGTCGGCACCCGCCAGCAGGTGCTCCGCTTCGGCGGTCTGCTCCGAGACACGCTCCCTGCGGCGCAGCACCAGCCAGTTGAGGGCCAGCGCCCCCAGCAGCACCACGGCAATGGTCAGCGGCATGCTGAACCGCCCCATGTAGAACGCCCGGTCCCGGGGCCAGCGGGCAATCATAAAGCTGCAGCTTTGCTGGCGGGCGCTGACGTTAGCGGGTGTCATGCGGCTGGCCACCTTATTTAAAGTGACGTTGTAGCGGCCCTGATAGAGTGGTTCGGTGGTCAGCACGGCGGTGCGGCCATCCTCGCTCAGCTGCACCGATTCAATTTTGACGTACCAGCCCCACACATCGTTGGTGTAAACGTGGTAATACTGGGGGCGGTCGGCGTTGGCATTGACTGCCTGGTTGAAGGTCAGCCGCAGTTTGGTGCGGCCCAGCGGCTCCACCTTGGTGACCTGGGGCTTCTCCATTTTAAAGCCCATGTACACGGTGGTGCTGCTTTTCACGGCGCTGCCCAACTTGGGCACCGACAGGGTAAATATCTCCTGCCGCTCGCCGGTCAGGCTGTCCGGCACCTCGGTGCGCAGGGTCAAAGCCTGGGCAAACTTTGTCTGCTTGGCCTGCATTTCGGCGGCCAGATCGGCGTGGCGGCAGGCGATGACCTTGCCGCCGGACATTTGGGTCGTGGATTCCAGCTGGTCGGGCGCGGCAGTGCAGATGAAAGTGTACATTGCCATGTTTAAGTTGCTCTGGTCGGTACCCAGCGTGCCGCCAAGCAGGGCCAGATTGGTCATGATCTGGGCGGCATCGGTGCAGACAAACGCCACCTTGCGGGGCGCTAAGGATTGGTACTCGGTCTGGATGTCCGCCGCCAGCATGGTCACCGTTCCGGTCAGATCGATGGCACCCTCGCTTTGGCCGATGGTGCGCAGCGTATTAAAAATTTCCGCCTTATCGTTGGTGGCAGGCAGGGCACATTGTGCGCCGCCCGCCAGCGTGTAGACCATGATCTGGTCCTTATCCTGCTTGGTCTGGGCCAGCTTCCAGATGGCCGTGCGCATCTTGTGGAAATCCTCGGCGTCGATGGAGGTACTGTTGTCCAGCGCGATGATGTAGCAGATAGGGTCATCGGCCACGCCGATCATGCCGGTGTCCAGCTTGCGGTCACCAAGGGTGGCCTCCACCCCCTGCGCCTGCACGACGATGGGGCTGTAAGATTCCCCGTTGGCGTCGGTGGCATAAAAGTAGACGTCCAGCTCCGGCGCATTGACGTAGACCTGCTCCAGCTGGAAGCTGCCCGCCGTGCCGGAGGCAGTGGTGGTCGTATCCTCGGCCGAGACGCCCAGGGTGCACCAGAGGGCGAGCGCCAGCACCAGCAGCGCCGACACCCAATATGTATGGCTCTTCACAGAAAGCCTCCTGTCTTATTTCGGCAAAACCGCACAATTCCAAACGTGCGGGGCGGGAATTGTGCGGTTTGTTTCAGGCTTTATCCTTCCCCCAGCTTGCGGCGCAAGGCACGCAGGGCGGCTACAGCCTTTTTGCGGCGCGGGCCGCTGGCCGTCACCTTGGCCGGGGTGACGGCCGCCGGGGCAGCAGGCGGGGGGGCGGGCTGCGCCGGGGCTGCGGGGGCGGTGAGGGGGTCGTCGTCCTCCTCGTCCGCGTCGGTGTCCAGGTTCGGCAGCAGCGGGGTGTGGGGCCCGCGCACCGGCGGTTCCTCGTCCAAAATCGGCTCCCCCTTCTGGCGCAGGATGGGGTAAGAGAAAATGGCGCCCGGAATTTCTACCTCTTCCTTCGGCTTGGCGGCGGCTTCGGCCGGCGGGGTCTGCAGGGTGTGCAGCTCGTTAGCGGTGGGGGTGGTATCGAAATATTCCGGCTGCGGTTGTTTTTCGGGGCCGTCGGGTACCGGGCGGGCCACGCGGGTATCGTTGGCGTGGTCATTCCATCCCGGAGCCACCACGCAGTTGCGGGGCTGGCCGTCCTCGTCGGTCAGCTCCGCGGGGGCCGGGGCAGGCTGCGCGTCGTTGGTATCCTCGGTGCGCAGGGCGCTGGCAGCGGCATCCACCGCCGTGGGCGACAGATCCAGCTGCGGCTCAGCCGAAGGCTCGGTCGTCTCCTTATTTTCCAGTGGCTGCGGGGTGTTTTGCTGGGCGTAGTCCTGGGTCTCCTGCAGTTCTGCAATCATCTTTGCCAGGAAATCCATCAGTTTGGCGCGCTGCTGCTCCATGGCGTCGATACGGCTTTGCAGATCTTGCAGGCGCAGACGGTGGGCGTTTTGAATTTCGCGGGTCTCCTCGGTAGCGGCCTGCACCATCTTGCGGGCCTGGCCGATGGCCTGCTCCCGGGCCAGCTGGTCGATAGCCTCGGCTTTCAGGTTGGTGTCCTTCAGCAGTTGGTCGGCTTCCTCCCGGGCCTGGCTGCGGATGCGGGCGGCTTCTTTCTGCGCCCCGGCCACCACGGAATCCCGCTCGGCCAACACCTGCTGTTTGGCCTGGTCATGCTCCCGCCCTTTGATGCGCAAGGCGGCATCGGCGTTCTCGGCCCGCTCGGTCAGCTCTTTATTTTTCAGTTCCAGATCGGTGTTTTTCAGGCGCAGCATCGCCACCTGGTCAGTCAGCGAGTGGTTGCGCTCCTGCACTTTGGAGTAGCGCGTCTCCATATCGCTCTGCATCCGGGCAATGCGGTCGGCCTTGCCCGCCAGCGAGGCATTCTGCGTGGCCAAATTCTGGTTCTGGCCAATGAGCGTCTGGCAGCGGCGGCGCAGAGCCTCAGCCTCCTGCTGGGCGCCGCGCACCTGCTGGGCAGCGGTGTTCAGCCGTTGTTCGTAATCGCTGCACAGGTCCAGCATGGCCTGGCGCACGTCGTCCGGCTCGTATCCGCCAAACCGCGCCTTGCGCATGCCGCTCTGCTCGATGTATTGGTTAATGTCGATGGTAGCCATAGAGATCCTCCCCAGCCACAAACATATGTATACTTATTTAATATTATAAAGCACAATGCGCCCTGTGGCAAGCAAATTCGGCAAAATATCGTGTCATGTTACGCTTGAAACTTGACAAAGTGCCAAATTTTCGACAAGTTTCAACACGGAAATCATTCCTGTGTTGAAAACCCGGACTAAATATGATAGTATGAATACTAAGTAATCATGTTTTGGGGCAGCGGCTTTGCGGAAACTGCCAGCCAGCCCCTTTGTTTGAGGAAGGAACACACACCCGAATGATCACGAAGCGTGAAAAACTACAATATATCTACGTTTTCTTAACGGACCTTGTGGTGCTGCTGCTCAGCACCCTGCTGGCCTGGCTGGTAACGGACGGGCTGTTGAAGCAGCTGGTCCCCTACGCCCCCAGCGATTGGGTGCAGACCATCTGCCTGCTGATGCTGGCCTTTGTAGCGACGTTCATCTGTTTTGACCAAACGGAAAACATCGTCACCCGCACCAGCGGCGAGGAAATCAAGCTTTCCATCAAGTTCAATGTGCTGCTGGCGCTGGTCTACTCCACCGCCATGCTGCTGACGAAAGCCGAGATGCTGGATTCGCGCTACTTCACGCTGGCGGTGCCGCTTATCAACTTTGTTTTGCTGCCCATCGCCCACGGGCTGCTCAAGCGGTCGCTGCTGCAGATCCAGAGCCAATCCGGCCTGGAAAGCCTGGTGGGGCTTATCTCCACCCAGGACCGCGCCGAACTGTTAATTAACGAGTTGCAGCGGGACTGGTCCAAGCGCATCAGCGGCGTGGCGATTCTGGAAGCCCCGGCTTCGGAGATCGGCTCCACGCTGGCCGGTGTTCCGGTGACCGCCAACTACGACAACTTCATGGATTGGATCCGCCAGGCTGCGCTGGATGAGATCTACGTCGACATCCCCATGGACAGCGGCGAATCCTTCATCCCTGTGCTGGAAGAGATGGAGAGCATGGGCCTGACCGTGCATTTCCGCCTGCTGCTGCTGGACCGCATCGAGGAACACTGCTGCGGTGAGACCAGCGCCGTGCGGTTTTCCCGCATTTTGGGCCGCTGCGCCGGAGGCAACATCGTCACGATGGGCACCCTGGAGCTGAAGCTGCGCGACCGTGTGCTGAAGCGTGCGATGGACATTGTCGGCGGTCTGGTGGGCTGCATCATCAGCGTGCCCATCATCGCCATTACGGCTATCCCGCTGAAGCTGGAAAGCCCCGGCCCACTGATCTTTAAGCAGAAGCGCGTCGGTCTGAACGGCCGTGTGTTCTACATCCACAAGCTGCGCAGCATGTATATGGATGCCGAGGAACGCAAAAAGAGCCTGATGACCCAGAACGAAATGAACGGCCTGATGTTTAAAATGCAGGATGACCCCCGCATCACCAAGGTGGGTAAGTTCATCCGCAAGACCAGCATCGACGAGCTGCCGCAGTTCTTTGACGTGCTGCGCGGCGACATGAGTCTGGTTGGTACCCGACCGCCGACGCTGGACGAATATAAGCAGTACGAGAGCCACCACAAGCGCCGCCTGTCCATGAAGCCCGGCATCACCGGCCTGTGGCAGGTCAGCGGCCGCAGCAACATCGAGGATTTTGAGGAAGTTGTCCGCCTGGATGTAAAATACATCGACAACTGGTCCCTGTGGGGGGATATCAAGATCTTGTTTAAGACAGTGTACGTAGTATTTGCCGGCCGCGGCGCAAAGTAAAAATCAAATAGTAAAAACCGGCATCCCTTTGCGTTGGGGATGCCGGTTTTCTTTATCGTTTGCAGGTACCGTCCTGGCACCAGGACACCGTGCTTACTTTATATTCGTATTCGTCTGCGGTATACAGGGTATCGCCATCCGCCCCTGCGAGCAACCACACAGTCACAATTGCGTTTGACAGTTTGTTTGTAGGGGGCGGTGTTGCGGGGTCGCGCAGCGATCAATGCCCCAGTGGGGCATTGAACCGCACGAGCGGGCCCGCTTTGCGGGATGGCGGCGCTCGTTGTGCGCCGCCAAGCGCCGACGCCCCGTGCGGCCTTGCGTTGGTTGCTCAATTTCCCATCGGGAGGTACATTTGCAGTTTCAAGGTATCGTTAAGAATACCTTGAAAACTACCAATGTACTTCCCGGGCATCCCATTACATATTTCATTTTTCCCACTGCCGGGCAGAATGAAATATGAAATATGAAATATTGAAATTATGAGATTCATACGATACTATGCGTTTTTTCAGCTTTTGCATGTTTCAGGCAGAAAAAATGAAACATATAAAAGATATATAGTGTAACATATATTCAGCATAAGCTCCTCTCAGGGTGAGCCTATACTATTGTTATATCTCACTTTTCAAGAAGTGAGATATAACAAATTCAAATAATCAACGTTATACCATTAATATCTCAATATTTCATATTTCTTTTTTCCCCTCCATGGGGCAAAATGAAATATGAAACATATTCTACCAGCCAAAAGAAGACACAAAAGGCGGGCGGATATGGAATCCGCCCCTACGGCTGGCCGGGTGCGTGGTGGATGTAGGGGCGGCCCATTACGTTTCTCAAACGTTTCTCATTGCCAGATAGCGTGAGAAATGAGAAACGAAACGTCTGGTAACAAAAAGCGCCCCCGCCGCTGTTTTCAGCGGAAGGGGCGCGGTGCTTACCTACGATTCAGCAGTTTGCAGCTAAAATCTTTCGATTACAGCTCAGCGAAGTACTTAATGGTGCGGACCATCTGAGAGGTGTAGGAGTTCTCGTTGTCGTACCAAGAAACGACCTGAACCTGATAGGTGTCCCGTCAATTATTATCGCTGTATAGCTGTTTTTTCGTTCTTTGGGTGGCTGTATGCTTTCTTTTTTCGTAGCGAAATTTCACAACAATTGTCGTAGTTGGGAAACTTCTTTATTTCTTTATCTTACAAAATCAATACAGCGGCTTGCTCTCCGGCTCCTGCGCGGGCTCGGTCGGCTCGGCTGCGGGGGCAGCGGCGGGCTGACGGCGCGCGGCGGCGACCTCCTGATGGAAGGTCACGGGGTTCGCGTGGTAGCGCTTCTCGATCTCAGCGTCGTAGCCGATCATCGCATCGGGATAGGTGCTCTGCATCTGGCGCAGAATCTCCTGCGCCTCGTCCTCGTTCTTGACGGAGATGTCATGGCAGGCGTTCTTCTCGGTCGCGCCATAGACGCGCACCATCATCTCCTTGCCAACGGTCAGGATTCCGTAGGCCTTGTGGCGCACGGTGTACTGGTACGCCCAGACCACGTCGTCACCGGCCAGCACCCAGGAATCGCGGCCGTGGACGTACATCAGCCAGCTGCGGCTCATGCGCACCTTGCCGTCCTGCATCGTGTCCTCGTAGAAACGGTCGAGCGCCTGCTCGGTGCCTTCCGGGTCAGCGGTGGCAGCGATATAGCGGCGGATCTGCTTCTGGAAGCCGCCCGTCAGGGAGCGGACGACAAACCAAATCAGCAGTGCCAGCACCAGCAGCATCACAATGCCCATGAAGCCCAGCACAAAGGTATCGCTGCCGTCGATCTCGTCATCGGTCAGCACCAGCGGCAGGAAGGTGCAGCCGTCCTCCAGACCGATGTCGTCATAGCTGAAACCGGCGTCGATGAAGTAGTCCTCCCACAACTGCTTGGTCTCATCGTCCATCCGCTTCAGGGTGCCGCGCACGGTCACGTAAGAGCCGTCCCACTCGTAGCTGCCATCCTCGTCGTCCAGCATGCGCGCGGTGTCGTCGACGACCGCCTCGGCGTCGTCGATTTTGGACGCGGGCACTTCCAGACCGATGTAAATGGTTGCATCCGGCGTGTTGATGGGCATAATGTACTCACGCGCGGAGACTTCATCGCGCTTGCCGCTCTCGCTGCTGACGGTTTCGGCGTAGTAGTCGATCAGGGTATCGACGTCCATCGTGATATATTGTCCCTGCAGGGAGAGGATGTCCTCGTGGTCGTCCAGCGGCTCAAAGTAGGCGGGGCCGGCCAGCATCTTGACGATGCCGGGGCCAAACACCACGCCGAGGGCGGCCGTGACGATGCCCAGCACGATGATGCACCACAAATTGCCGAGCAGGGTTTTCTTTTTCAGGGATTCCAGCATTTTGTTTCCTCCATTCTTTTTGTTAGGGTTCACAAAAAGTGTAACAGTTTGTTCATATATTGTCAACCGGTTACGCATGTTTGCGCAAAAAATCTTTGGGTGTTGCTTCCTAAAGCCGGTCATACACAGCGCGCAAAAAAACGCCCCTTCCGGTCAAACCGAAAGGGGCGGGGTTCAGCTATTTAATTCGCAGTTAAGCTACTTGCAGATTACAGCTCAGCGAAGTACTTAATGGTGCGGACCATCTGAGAGGTGTAGGAGTTCTCGTTGTCGTACCAAGAAACGACCTGAACCTGATAGGTGTCGTCGTCGATCTTAGCAACCATGGTCTGGGTAGCGTCGAACAGAGAGCCGTAACGCATGCCGATAACGTCAGAAGAAACGATCGGATCCTCGTTGTAGCCGAAGCTCTCGGAGGCAGCAGCCTTCATAGCAGCGTTGATGGCTTCCTTGGTGACGTCCTTGCCCTTGACAACGGCAACCAGGATGGTGGTAGAGCCGGTGGGAACGGGAACGCGCTGAGCAGAGCCGATCAGCTTGCCGTTCAGCTCGGGGATGACCAGGCCGATGGCCTTAGCAGCACCGGTGCTGTTGGGGACGATGTTCTGTGCGCCAGCACGAGCACGGCGCAGGTCGCCCTTGCGCTGAGGACCATCCAGGATCATCTGGTCGCCGGTGTAAGCATGAACGGTGGTCATGATGCCGGAGACGATGGGGTAGGTCTTGTTCAGGGTGTCGGCCATGGGAGCCAGGCAGTTGGTGGTGCAGGAAGCAGCGGAGATGACCTGATCCTCAGCGGTCAGGGTCTTCTCGTTGACGGAGTAGACGATGGTCTTCAGATCCTTGCCAGCGGGGGCAGAGATAACGACCTTCTTAGCGCCAGCCTGGACGTGAGCCATAGCCTTGTCCTTGCTGGTGTAGAAACCGGTGCACTCCAGAACGACATCGATGCCCAGCTCGCCCCAGGGGCAATCCTTAGCATCTTTAATGGCGTAGATGGTGATCTTCTTGCCGTCGACGACGATGTAGTCCTCGCCAGCCTCGACGGTGTGCTTGTGCTCACCGATCTTGCCCAGGAAAGAGCCCTGAGCGGTGTCATACTTCAGCAGGTGGGCCAGCATAGCGGGGCTGGTCAGGTCGTTGATAGCGACAACTTCGTAGCCGTCAGCCTCAAACATCTGACGGAAAGCCAGACGGCCGATACGGCCAAAACCATTGATAGCAACTTTAACAGCCATTGTTAAATCCTCCCAAGATTTTTGTTGTACCCGGCAGCCCGGTCACCCGCTCTGCCGTATGCTACTATTGTACCCTATTCTTGCGAAATCTGCAAGGGGGCTGTTATTCATTTAACAGGATTTTTTCAAAAAAATCATGATTTTTTTTGTCTGGAACCATTTCCCACTCCTCCGCCGGGCAGTTTTGCACAGACTAACAAGGACTTGGCACCACGAGAGGGGGAGTGACAATGCAGATTTTCGACGATCCGCGCCGCCTGCGCCTGTCGGGCATGGCCGCAGCCGGGGCGGATGTGCAGCCCCAGCTGCGGCTGCTGATGCTGGCGGAGGCCCTTGCTGCACCGCCCACGCACCGTGCGCTGGACCTGAGCGCCGAGACAGCCGTCCTGTGTACTGCCGCCAGCGAGGCCGTGCGGCGGCGGCCGGGCTGGCTGTACGTGATGCCCTCCCCTGCCCCGCTGCCCGTGGCACTGCCCCGCAATTTGTGGCAGGCGGCGGTGCTGTGCGTGCTGCGGTGCGTGCTGCCCGCCGGGCGGGCCGCGGTCACGCTGCAGCCGGGCGCAGGGGCGGCGGTGGCGGTGTTCCGCGCGGTTTCCGCCTCCGGGATGCCCGCCGACACCCTGCCCTTGCTGCGCCGTGCAGCCGCGCTTACAGGCGGTCTCTGCTTAGCCACTGGTTCCCCCGTGCATAGGCGCAGCGCGGACGCAGCCCATCCCCCACATTTTGCCGCCGCCCTGCGCCTGCCGCTGGCCCCCCACGTTCCCCTGCGTGAGCCGCCCACTGCCGAAGATTTACTGTATGACCGGTACAGCCCTGTGCAGGTCTTGTTGGATGGGTTTACGGTATAGAGAGGATGGATGTACGCACAACATTTTGCAGATTTTATACCGTACAGGACAAAATTGACCAAAAGTTGCCATTGGCAATCACGAACGCCGAATTATAAAACAAAAGGCGGGAGAGCCGGTTGAAACGTTTGTTTCAACCGGCTCTCCCGCTGCCTTTGGAGCGGCCGACGAGTCTCGAAGCCTATTTTTTGACCGTATCACCGCTGTGTATAAGGCAATTGCACCCGAAAAGCGTTTATTTTTCTTTTTTATTGTGTTATAATTCGGACTTTCAAAATTGTATCATGCGGCGCATTTACAGTAACGCATCCAGGCGCTTACGAGCATCTTCCAGCATTTGGGGCTTGAGGGCCATGTAGACCTCGTGGATCATCTTTGCATTGGCGTGACCCACCAGCTGTATTGCAATTTCCTCCGGCACACCAGCCATGGCCAGCATGCAGACGTACTCATGGCGGAACTGGTGACCGCAGACAGGGACGCGCCAAGTGCTGTACTTCACAACCTCGCTGCGACCGCGGCGGTACACGCGCTTGGTGTGAACAACTTCCTCGCCCACGCCGTACTTGCGCCAGAAGCGCTGCCACATCGTTTCGTATTTTTTCAGTGTGATTGGCTTGGTGTCCAACCCGATGATGTAGGTGTCCGACGGCAGGTGGCGGATTGGCTCCAATGCCTCGGCCAGCATGGAGAGCAGGGGAACTTTGCGGATGCCTGCGGGGGTCTTGGTGTAGTCTCGCATGTGTGGCGCGTTGTTAATGTGCTCCACGGATTTGTAGATGTGGATGACCCGCTTTTTAAAGTCGATGTCCTTCAGCTGGATGCCCAGCATCTCGCCGCGGCGCTCTCCCGTGCAAAGGTACGCCACCGGCAGCAGCGCATCCGGGTCCAGGTAGTGATCCTTGACGATCTGCACTTGCTCCTCGGTAGGCGGTGGACGCTTGCTGCGGGGCAGGCCGCGAGGCATCCGGGTCTGCACTGCAGGGTTGCAGTCACCGCGCCACTTGGGACTATCGATCCAGAACTGGTAGATGTTGTTGATGACGGTTTTCTGGTTGCTGACGGTCGAAGCGGAACAGCCCTCGAAAACAGGGGAGCGCAGGAACTCGGCGATCATGTAGGGCTGGATCTCCCGCATGCGGTACTCACCCAGAGCCTCCCGGGCGCGGCGGATATTGGGCATGTAGCTGCGCCGGGTACCCTCTTTCATCTTTTCCACAATTGCCTGGTACTCGTCTGCCACGACAGAGAACCACGGCCCGGAATCGCGGGTAATGATACGCTGGCACTCCTGCTCCTCGTATTCTTCCTGGGCTTTCTGGATGTCGGCCCACACCTTGGCCGGGTCCTTGGCGGTGAAAGTCCGCCGTTTGTCGCCGATCAGTTCATTGCGTTGGTAGCGGCCATCCTTGCGCAGGATGAGCCCTGCTGTAATTTTGCGACGCATATTTTTACCTCCCTCAGGGTACACTTTGACAAGCCTGCCCGGAGGTGGTAATATATAGAGTGTTGGGTCTATATTGTCCGTTCCGGGCAAGCTGATCTATGCAAACGCTCTGCCAGTTGCCGCTGGTAGAGCTGTTTTTATAATTATACTAATCGGCGAATGGCGCTGACAATTGAGTCTGTGTTCCAGCCAACTATGTCATCAGCTACATCTTGTAAGTAACGAGGGATCATCGTCTGTCCCCATGGTTTTATTAGCAGAATCGGCTTTCCCATTCTTTTTGCTTCGTCAACCTCATATTGCATCCAATCGTGATAGTCCGCATACATTCCGCCGAGTACCAGTTCAATTTGAGCTTTTCCAATCTTATTGGATATTGCACGTTGGATTTCAGATTTCGATGCCCGTCCACTCGTTAATTCAAGCGGGCGCTCTTTGGGTGCAGAATAATTGTAATAGCTAAAGTTTGGTGCCTGATCTAACAGCTGCACCAGCCGCATATATTCGTCCCCGTATTCCCACGCATGACTGATAAAGATTCGATAGTTGTATAAACTTGGCATTTTTGTTCATCCTTTCTGGTATGGAGGTAATTCTATGAAATTTCAGAAAAAGCCCGTCATAGTAGATGCCTATCAAACTCAAAAAGATTTATACATCCATACATTGGAGGGAGTGATGCATGCCTCTCCTGGTGATTGGATTATTACTGGCATCAATGGCGAACAATATCCTTGCAAACCTGATATTTTTGCAAAAACTTATGAGCCTGTTGTAGATTGATTTTTCTTTTCTTCCCCACCTTGGGCGACATTGTTTGTTTTCCATTTTGAGCTTTCCGCAGAAATAAGCGACTCAACATTTTTTACAAACATCTGCTCGTAGCTTTCCTCTTTGCAATACGGGAACGCTTTCATCTGATAGAGATATTTCTCATGCCGCAAGAGCTCACAAGTCGAACGGTACTCAATCCAATTCTCGTGAAAGCGGAACAGCTTGCAAATTCCCTCAAACAGGGTAATCAACGCGCCACCCACTCCGATTATTACCGCGATAAGTGTACTACTCGCAGCATATCCAGATAACAATGGTATTAACGCTGCAATAATAAGTTCGGCCACCTGATAGCCCTTATACCATCTCTGAGCACTTGCTGCTTTGTTGTCGTACCAATTTATCTGGTCATCAAGTCTATACTTGATATAGTCGTCTATATTTTCTATTAACCTTGTTTCAATGGTATTTTCCGCTTTGCTTTTCTTTCGGCACATTTTTTCATTCCCTTATAACTGCTCCACGGTTGCCGCCGTGGGGCGTTTTTTATTTGAGGCGCTCCAAATTGAGTTTGTAATATTTTTCTTTTCCGATTCTTTGGATAATCAGATAGTTTTCTTCTTCCAAGTCATGCAAGCGAGTGGCGATCGTCGATTCAGAAACTTCCATCAACTTAATTAAATCCTTTCTTGCAATACCTGTTTCTGAAAACAAACTGGCCTGTACAAGGAAAAATGCAAGATCCTTATTCTTTTTTGTACTAAGGATTTCGTCCTGGTCTGCGCGCCGGCTATAAACTTTCAAGTCATCTGCACGCTGTGCAAGCGCCCGCCGAAGTTTGTTGATTGCTTCCAACACAATTTCCAAGAACCATAACACGAATGGCGTTATATCTGCAAGATCTCTTGGGTCATTACACAATTTGAAGCCGTCGCCGTATTGCTTCAAGTTTTCTTTTATTGTATAAGACAATCTGTAGCCAACCAACGGATCAAGTTCCTGGGCCAGCAAGAAACTGCTGATAAACCGGGAAAGCCGTCCATTGCCATTGTAAAACGGGTGTATATACCCAATCAGGTAATGTGCTCCTGCGATCCGTATCAACAGATCTATCGAATCATCTTTAAGAAATGCGAGAACTTTCTCAATTGCATCATGAATCGCGCTTTCAGGTACAAGTCCATGATGGATTTCTTTTTGCGCAGCATTTGTAACAGACACCGATTCCTTCCGAAACAATTTACCATCCGGCATGTCGTTCGGATTTTCTTCAACGACTTCTTTCAGAACAAGGTCATTATAAATATTGCGCACATCTTCGCATGTATCCAACGTTATGCTTTCCCTATTAGAAAGCATCGCATACTTCATTACCAATCCATAAAAACGCTTGTCGGATCTTTTATTTTCCAGCTTTTCAATAACTTCCCGTATCTCGTGCCGTGTGCTATTCACACCCTCGATGTCATTTGTTAATACAATTTCATCAACCAAGCATCTGTTTGTAAATTGTTGAATGGCTACCCCGGGAAGTTGGTTCCGCAGTGCGCGGACTTGTTTGTCCGTTTTATGTATTTTGATGATCAACTGCATCATTTCCAATGTGGGGTAAATAAACGCCGGGTTATCATGTATATTAAAATCCAAATGTATCGTCTCAGGATCATTGAACCGGGTTTGATAAATGGATTCATACTGTCCTGGCTGTGAATATTTCAGCTTATATAATGATTCATAGGGCATTATTTTAACGCCTCCCTTCCAAATAAAAATACGCGATTTTTACATGAGAAATACGTAATTTTGTGTAAACACATCCAAAAAAGTGCATTTTTTGGATGTGTTTATTTGATTATACCAATTTCCTATCCAAAATCAAGCTGTTTTTAGTTCTTTATGGTGTTTCTTATTATCTATTGAATTTTCAACTATTTCCATAACAGAAAAAGTTGTGGTGTACGTATTCTACACAATGTCTTACGAATTAAAGTCTATACCCCTGCACTCTGTCCAGTAGTGCAGGGCCTTTTTTATGTAGTCCTCGTCCAGATCGAAGTAGTCCGCCAGCTGCCACGGCTCGGTATAACCCTGGTTCATGGCCTGGCGGATTTCCTCCGGCGGCAGGCAGCGACGGAACGCATCCGCATCGGCGCGATGCTCGTTCTGAGCCACCAGTTGAAAGGGGCTGTCTACTTTGTGCAGCGCCCCAGTGTGCAGATGGCCGGATTCGTGTAGCATGGCCGTGCGCATTTGGCGGACCGTTTTCAATTTTAGAAAATTCAGCCCTACCGCATAAGCGTTATGATAGCGCACGGTTGTAGCCTCGGCCGGCAGCCGGTCAAAGGGGATAATGTCCACATCGTGTGTGCGGCAATAGCTGTAAAATTCCGAAGTGCTGAACATCAGTTGCCTTTCTCGCGGCGCTTCCTCCGAGCATCCACAAGATCGAGGAAGTCGCGCATATCTTCTTTTTCTTCCTCGGTCAGCTGTTTATAACGGTTATAGAACGCTATATCGGCATCATCGAGTTTGTCGTGCTCACTGGTAAGGTCGGACATCCGAACACCCAGCCAATCTGCCATACGCTGCATTTTATCAACGCGGGGATACTTGCGCCCGTTGCACCAATCTGACACGGTGGAACTGGAACACCCCATATAATTGGCCAGATCCAGTTGGGTGAGGCCCTTTGCGTTCAAATAGGATTTAAGGTTATCCGCAAAGACCATTTTGGCGTTGTCACTCATAAAATCAACTCCTCATGCCCTCATTATACGCTAAAAGCAAAACAAAATCAATATTTTACAAAAATATTTTCGCTTTTAGCTTGACAAATTCGCTTATAGCGAGTATTATAAGAGACAGAAACGGAGGTGATCCATGAAATGCAGATGCAGAAATTTCCCAAAATCACGCTTGCTGCTGCCAGAGTAAACGCTGGTCTTAGCCAGCAGGAGGCTGCAAAGGCCCTCGGTGTCAGCGTAGCCACGTTGCAGAACTATGAATCTGGGAAGACTGTCCCACAATGGGGAACTGTGCAGAAAATCGAAACTGTGTATAATTTCCCGGCAGATTTTATTTTTTTGTCGTGAAATTCGCTTTAAGCGAACGCTCGATTTTCTTACAGCACTATTATACCAACTTGCCTGTCCCATTGTCCGGACCGGCAAAATTCGACAAGGAGATGATGCTTTCATGCCCCGCGAAAAGCCTTTGTACCACGACACACTGTCCAGCGTACGCGCCCGCGCCACCGAACTGTTCCCCGGCGAACTGCTGTTTGGCCCGACCAAGGTTGCAAAGATCCTGGGCCGCAGCCGCGCCTGGGTATATCGACACTACGGCAGTTTCAACAGCATGACCGTCGAGCAGATTGCAAGCCTGATTTGCTGAACCACGAAAGGAGAAACATTATGCCCACAAACAAAGAGGCCGCCCGGGTGTTGGCGCACCCGAACGGCCAGAGACGTGAACTCACGCAAATTCACAATCATATTTTACTGCATGTCGTGCGTTTTGGCAAGGTTTTTTGCAAGACCTGCGCGGTGATGCTGGCCCTGCTGGGGCTGGCCGCGCTGGCAGCCTTGCCCACGGCCACCGTCTCGGCAGTGCTGACGCTGATCGGTGCCATCGCCGCCCTGAACTGGGTCTGCGGCGCATGGTTTACCCTGTGCGAAATGGAGGTGGCGCTGTATGGGAATCTCTAAAAACCAGAAACTTGAGCCGAAGGAATGGCTCGACACTGTCCTTGACCACCTCGACCAGCTGTACATGCTCACGAGGCCGCCACTCGCCCCGATGGACTGCGAGTTTTTACTGCTGGCAGGCGAAACGGCAGAGTTTCCCTCTTTGCATGTTCCGGCTGAAACCCTGACAGAACTGTCCCGCGAGTTGGGAATCCACGTCGAGCACCGCATCGTCGGCTGGAACTTCGGTCAGGTTCACGCCGAGCGCTACTTCTATTACCGCGAGCACAAGATCTACACAGCGGACTTCGTTGACAGCGTGGAGGAGGCGGAAAAGCTATGGAACTAAGGGCAGCCCGCCTCGACCGCCGGCTGACACAGCCGCAGATCGTGGCCAAGATGAAGGAAGTCGAGCCGCGCGTCGATGTGGCACTGTACTCCAAGATGGAAAGCGGCATCTGCCTGCCCACCCCGCCCCTGATGGGCGTGATCCTCTCGGTGTTGAATTGCCCACTGCACGACATCTACTCCGGCGAGGAGGTCACCTTTCCCGCCGCAACGCCGGACGTGATCGAGATCCCCGAGGAGGCCCGCGTCCCCGTACACCCTCGCAAGCCTGACCGCCGCAAGGGAGATCGCCACCGCAAGACCCGGCGCATCTGCCTGCGCGTGGACAATGCCACCGCCGAACTGCTGCCGAAGATCTGCGCCGCACAGGGCTATAAATCCGTCCAGGCCTGGCAGCAGGACTGTCTCGACACTCTGATTCACAACTACCAGCAGGAAGGAGGGGCCGAGGATGTACTTACCGGAGACACCGCCGCTGCCGCCGATTAAGCCCGGCGACCCTGACTACGACCCTTTCGCCAAGCCCCCCCGGCGCCACTCGTGCAGCTATCGCTCACCGGCCCCGGTGTCTGGATCTGCCCAACGTGCTGCACCGCCCTTGGGACGGTCGGCAGACGATACAAAACGACCTGCCCGGCCTGTGGGCAGAAAGTAAAGGAGCTTTCCCATGAAACTTTATGAAATTCCTGATATGATTCAGCAGTTTTTGGATGCCTACGATGCCGGGGACGTGCCGGAGGAGGCTTTCGACGATACCCTTGAATCTCTGACGGGCGACTTTGCCCAAAAGCTGGACGATTGTGCCTGCGCCTACAAGGGGCTACTGGCAGAGGCGAAGGAGATCAAGGCCGAAGCGGATGCCCTGGCCGCCCGGTACAAGGCCAAGAAAGCCCAGGCTGACCGCATGGCCGACTACATGGACAAACAGCTCAAGCGGGCCGCCGGGCTGGGTGTCAAGCCGGCCAAGCTGGAAACCGCCCGCAACGTGCTGTCCTACCGCACCAGCGAGGCCGTGGACGTGCCGGACGTGGAGAGCGTGGTCCTCTGGATTCAGGCCCACGATCACGAGGAGATCAACGGCGTGGCCGTGAATCAGGACGATCTCCTCAAGTATAAGGAGCCGGAGCTGTCCAAGACCGCGCTGAAAACTGCGCTCAAGGCCGGGCTCATCGTACCCGGCGCGACCGTCAAGACATCGTTCAACCTGCAGATCAAGTAAGGGGGCAGCAGCATGGAAAACGCAACAGGAATGGGAAACCTCGAGCTTTACCAGCAGTTCCGCGCCGTGCCGGACAACGCCCAGCGGGCCATCACCGGCGGGCGGCTCAAGGGCAAGACCGAGATCAACCCCATGTGGAGAATCAAGGCCCTGACCGAGGTGTTCGGCCCCTGCGGCATCGGCTGGAAATACGAGATCACCCAAAAATGGCTGCAGCCCTGCGAAAAGACCGGCGAGATTGCCGCTTTCGTGGACCTCAACCTCTACTTTCTCGACAAGACTACCGGCGCATGGTCGGATGCTATCCCCGGCACCGGCGGCTCGATGTTCTGCGCCAACGAGCGCAACGGCCCGAACTGCTCGGACGAGTGCTACAAGATGGCAACTACCGATGCGCTCTCCGTGGCCGCCAAGGCGCTGGGCGTGGGTGCGGACATTTACTGGCAGGCTGATTCCACCAAGTACACCACCGATGCGGCCCCGGCACAGCAGCAGGCCAAGGCGAAAAAGCCTGTCTGCGCCAAGTGCGGCCGCCCGCTGCAGGGGCTTCAATTCAAGAACGGCCAGACCATCACCTTGGAGCAGGCACAAATCAAATTCGATGGCCTGTGCTATTCCTGCTGGAAAAAGCAGCAGGCCACCCAGAAGGAGGCACAGGCATGATGGAACGCCCTCAACTCGGCACCTGCCTGTACATGATCTCCTATGTCAGCGACCGCGATCCCGGCCTGGGCCGCTACATCGTCCGGCCCGTCATCCTGTGCGCCTGCTATGATGGGCCGCCCGCCGAGATTTTCCTCAAGCGCACCGATGGCACCACGGTCTGGGTGCGACAGGATAAACTCGGCTTGCAGGTGTTCCCCTCCGCCGGAGAGGCTGCCGAGGTGGCCGCTGCCTGGACGGAGAAGCTGCACGAAAGCTGGCGGCGCTTATGATCGAAATACGATTCAACGGCGGGCGGTTCTCCCGTGAGCGGGAGGGGCTGTTCCTGTGCCTGAAAATCCTGCCCTCCTACGAATCCGCCGCGTACAGGCTATTGGATATGCTCAACGGCGAAAAGCCCTTCACAGCGGCTTGCAAGCCGTTCAGAGAACGCCGCAGCCTGTCGGCCAATGCGTACTGCTGGGTTTTGTGCGAAAAAATTGCCATCGAGACCAGCACCTCGAACGTCTGCATCACCAAAGAGGACGTATACCGCGAGGCAATCCGCCGGGTCGGTGTGTTCCAGATTGTGCGTGTTGCGACCGCCGCTGTTGCATACACCTGTGAGCACTGGCAGCGCTCTGGCCTTGGCTGGATTGCTGAACCCATGGGGCACTGCACCGGCGACGACTACGACGATGTCTGCCTCTACTACGGCTCCAGTACTTACGACCGCGCCGAGATGGCCCGGCTCCTCGATGACCTGATCGAGGATGCCGAGGCCCTGGGCATTGAGACGAAATCCCCGGAGGAGGTGGACAGGCTGTTGAGCCTGTGGCAATGCGAAGATGCTACCTGTGCGGAAAAGTGATTGCCCTGGAGCGACATCACATTTTCGGCGGGCCGAACCGCACCCTCTCCGAACGCTACGGTCTGGTTGTGGACTTGTGCCACTGGTGCCACAACGAGCCGCCGGACGGCGTACACTTCAACCCTGACCGTATGCAGCTGCTGCATGAACTCGGCGAGCAGAAATACCTCGACGAGACCGGCGATACGGTCGAGGGCTTTATAGCTAAGTTCGGGACGAACTATCTCCCGACAGAAAGGACAAAAAATGCTTAATGTAATTGCAATCCAGGGCCGCCTTGTCCGTGACCCGGAAATGCGCCAGACCACGACCGGCAAGAGCGTATGCTCGTTTACCATTGCCTGCGATCGCGGGCGCAAGGATTCCAACGGCAAAAATCTTGTAGACTGGATTCCCGTCGTCGCGTGGGAGCACACGGCCGAATTCATCTGCAAATATTTCCAGAAAGGCCAGATGATCGTCCTCGACGGCCGCCTGCAATCCCGCACCTACAAGGACAGGGACGGCAACAACCGAACGGCGATTGAGATCGTTGCCAGCAGTGCCAACTTTGCCGGGCCGAAGTCGCAGCAAGGGAACCCGGAGGGCGGCTATGCCAGCGCCAGCGGTGAACCCAACGTCCAGTTCGAGCCGATCGACGACGACGAGGGTGATCTGCCGTTTTAAGGGGGAACCGCTATGCAGATGGAAGAATACCCTGTACCGAATGAAGCTAACCGGGCGCGGCAGTTCGTGCTTATCCCGGCGGCAATTCTGGACGACAGGCGAATCAAGGCGGCGGAAAAGATCTTTTTCGCCGAGATCATGGCTCTATCGAACAATACCGGCTACTGTTACGCGACGAACACATATTTTCGCACCCTGTACGGCGTGTCGGTCACGACCTTGCAGGGCTGGCTTGCAAACCTCAAGATGTGCGGCTACATCAAGATCGACGTGATCCGCAATCCCGACAACAGCGTCAAAGAGCGGCGGATCACCCCGTACTGTCTGGACTTTGCACCCTACGGCGAAAATCTGGGGGAGTCCCCCGAAATTCTGGGGGAGCCCTCCCCCGAAAATCTGTTAAACCCTCCCCCGAAAAACCGGCAAGAGAATAATACAATACTAAATAATACAAGTAAGAATAAGAGAGAGAGCACACGCGAAGCTCGCCCGAAATCAATCGAAGACGTTCGCGCCTATTGCCGAGAGCGAAACAACAGCGTCAACGTCGATAAGTGGTACGCACACTATGAGTCAAACGGCTGGAAGGTCGGCCGCAATCCTATGAAGGACTGGAAAGCAGCTATTCGAAAGTGGGAGGCCGATGACGGTTGCGGACCGAAACCGAAAGGAGGCACACAGGTCAATGCTTCAAAGTTTGCAGAGGATTTTGTCTGATACCGGCGTACAGCCCCGGCATGAGATGACCGAGGAAGAATGGCAGCGCCACCTTGTGGACCAGCTGAACAGCAAGCCCGGCACCAAAGATGACGGCATCGACTGCCCGGATTGCCTCAACCGTGGATACTATTTCCGCTACGATGAACAGATGGCCGCCCGCGTACAGGTGCCATGCCACTGCCTGGCCCGCCGGGAAGCCCGCCGCCGTCTGGATCGCAGCGGCCTCGGCCCGGCCCTGCGGCGGATGACCTTTGCTACATACCAGGCCGATGATGAATGGCAGCGCCGGATCTATGCCGCCGCCAAAGCCTACGCGGCCACCCCGGCGGGCTGGTTCCTGGCCGGTGGGCAGGTCGGCAGCGGCAAGACCCACATCTGCACGGCCATCCTGCAGGAGCTGTCCCTGCGGTATCCCGTGCGGTACATGCTGTGGAGAGACGAAAGTGCCCGGATCAAGGCCCTGCTAAACGAGCCGGAGGGCGTGGAACGGATGCGGGATCTGAAAACCGCGCCGGTTCTATACATAGACGACCTGTTCAAGGGGGCCGAGCGCCCCACCCAGGGCGACCTGAACATCGCCTTCGAGCTGCTGAACTACCGCTACAACGACGAGCGGCTTTACACGATCATCTCCACCGAGAAGCTGCTGGACGAATTGATCGCCATCGACGAAGCCATCGGCTCCCGCATTGCGGAGCGCAGCAAGGGCCACCGGGTCCAGATCAACCGCGATCCGGCCCGGAACTGGAGGACGCGATGACCGGGCGGCAGATCAAGCTCGTGTTCGTCGGGGTGCCGCCCTCGATGAACCAGTTCAACGGGCGGACGAACGTCCAGGTCTACCGCGCCGTAAAAGCCGACTGGACAGACCGTGTCACCTGGCAGGCCCGCGCCCGGCGACCAAAGCGCCCTTTTGAACGGGCCGAGGTGCTGATCGAGTACCAGTTCCAGGACAACCGCCGCCGCGACCCGGACAACTACTCCGGCAAGTTCATCCTTGACGGCCTGACCAAGGGCGGCATCATCCGGGATGACAGCTTTCAGCACATCTCGCTCACCGTGCGGGCCAAGCCTCACCCAGGCCCGGCGGAGACAACGATTACGATTCGGGAGGTTTTGAACGATGAGCGACCTGAAATTTGATAACCAGCGCGGTGCCAGCGTGGCCTGCGACCTGGTGGACGTGGTAAGGTGCAGGGATTGCGAGTTCTGGACAGGAGACCCGGGTGACCTATTCGGCGGTTGCCGGACGTGGAGCCAAAACATTGAGGCCCCGGAAGCCGCAATCTGGTATAACGGCTACTGCCATCTGGGCGAAAGGAAGGGATAAAATGCTTTTAACCATCCTCGGCGACATCGTCCTTGGCTGCATGTTTGCCGGGTTCTATGCGCTGGGTGTCTCGGCCGGGAGAGCCGCCACCCGGCAGGAGCCGGAGGATGACATCGGCATGGAGCACAGGCATGGGGGTGAGGGGGATTGAAGTTTCACTCCGGGCCGCGGTTCGGGCTTTCTGAGGAAGACCAGGCCGCCATCTACTGGCTCTGCACCAGCTACGAGCGCCTCTCGCCTGAGACCCGGCAGGTCATCGACGACGCGATTCGGAGTGTGGGCGGCATTTATGCCGTACCGCTTCGCGAAGCTGTCACCACGAAAGAGCCTGTCCCGAGCGTAGCCCTGCGCACCAACGGCACCAACTGGCCGATCGACCCGTCCCACCTCGCACGGCGTGTCGGTGCCGTCTATAAGATCCTCGCAAAAACGCTCCCCGTCTGGAAATCCGCCAGCGGAGACCCCCCTGCTGTATGATACACTGACAAAGCAGGGTAGTTTTAGGCGTTTTCTGCTCTGTTCTCCTCTTTCCAGGCCCTCGGCGCCAAACGCGCCGGGGGTTTATTGTTTATGCGCGGTCTGGTCTGCATGAAGGCCTGCCGCGCTCCACCTACAAACGCAAGGGAGGGCAAACCATGAACAAGAACACGGTATCCGTACTGGGCGAGGAATACACGATCCATCTCCTCAACCCGGAGGATGACGCGGCACTGAACCATTGCCAGGGCTACACCGACGAAAGTACACACGAGATCGTCGTGCAGCGGGATCTGCGAGACCCCAACGACCCGGTCAACGTCTCGGATTGGGGCGCTATCCGCAAGCAAACGCTGCGGCACGAGATCGTCCACGCCTTTTTCTTTGAATCTGGTCTTGGCGGCGAGAGCGACTACGCGCAAAATGAGGAGCTTGTAGACTGGATTGCCCGCCAGGGGCCGAAGCTCTACCGCGCATGGTTGGAGGCGGGGGCCCTGTGAGCAAGGCCAAAGCGCCTAAGAAGAAAGCCGTCCGGGACTGGATCGCTATTCGGAACGAGTACGCCTCGACCGACATTTCCACGCGGGCGCTCGCCGAGAAGTACGGAATCCCGTATAACACAATCAAGGACCGGGCAAAGCGCGAAAAGTGGGTTGAAATCCGGGACGAGCAGCACAGCAAAATCGCGGCAGAAACGGCGCAAAAAACGGCGCAAGTCGTAGCAGAGGGTGAGGCGGGCCGAGTTGCCCGCCTTTTGCGTATTGCAGATCTGCTCATGGATCGCACCGAGCAAGCCCTCGCCGAGCTTGACCAGCAGGCTGTGCGGCACAAGGAGACCATCAAGACAAGTGCTATCACCCATGACGAGGAGGGCCGCCAGGTCAAAACCGAAACTGCCCGGGAGATCGTCGATGTCGAGACCGTCTCTGCCATTGTTGACCGCAAGGGCCTGCAGCAGATTGCCACCAGCGCAAAGGCCATCAAGGACATCCTGACCGCCACAGCAGACGACAGCGATTCCGGCTCTCTGGATGACCTGATTGCCGCACTGCGCGAGATTGGGGGCGGCGACGGGTGAGAATCGGCTACACCAAGAAGCAGGCCGCGCTCCTCCGCCTGTTTGCCGAGGGCAAGCTCCACCGCTATACAATCCTCTCCGGCTCGGTACGTTCTGGCAAGACCTGGATCTCGCTTGTGATTTGGGCGTTCTGGGTCGCTACGCGCCCCAAGGACGGCGTTTACATGATGGCCGGTAAAACGATCGAGGCACTGGATAGAAACTGTCTGCGGCCCTTGCAAGCCCTCGTGGGGCGACGCAATTTCCAGTACAATGCCAAGGCCAAGCGCGGGACGCTGTTCGGGCGGACGGTCTATTTCGAGGGCTGCAACGATGTGCGGGCCGAGAACAAGATCCGCGGCCTGACCCTGTACGGGGCCTACTGCGACGAGCTGACCCTGTTTACCGAGGACTTCTTCGCCCAGCTGCTGGCCCGCCTAAGTGCCCCCGGCGCGAAGCTGATTGCCACCACCAACCCCGACACGCCCATGCACTGGCTGTACAAGAACTACATCAACCGCTCCAAAGATGCCCAGCCGATTGACCTCGGCGTGTATACCTTCCTGTTGGATGATAATACCACGCTCGACCCAGAGTACGTCGAGGAGATCAAGCGGGACTACGAGGGCGTGTTCTACCAGCGCATGATTTTAGGCCTATGGGTCGTGGCCGAGGGCGCGATCTACCGCGTCTACTCCGACCGCCGCGAGGATTGCACGGTGCATCTGGCCACGCTGGATGCCGACGGCAACGAGATCCGGGGCGATGGCTGCGCCGACTACGACTACATCCAGCTCGGCCTTGACTTTGGCGGCAACGGCTCCGCACACTCAATCACGGCCACCGGGCTGAAATACGACTACTCAAAAATCACCGTCCTGGCCTCGCGCAGGCTGCCCGCCAAGGACACGAACCCGATCCAGCTCTATGAATGGGTCGAAAAGTTTGTCCAGTACGTCCGGGCCACCTACTGCCGGGGTTCGCGGATTATCCAGGCGCTCTACGCCGACAGCGCCGAGCAGACGCTCAAGAACGGCTTGAAAGACCGGCTCGACTTCCCGGTCAAGGATTCCCTCAAGCGGGAGATCGTGGACCGTATCCGCACGACCACGGCGCTTATGAGTTCCGGGCGGTTCTTCATCGTGCTGGACGATTGCGAGACCCTGGACGCGGCACTGCAAACCGCCGTCTGGAATGAGAAGAAGCTCGACCACGACGAACGGCTTGACAACGGCACGAGCGACATCGACTCCCTCGACAGCTTCGAGTACAGCTTCGAGAAGGATCTCAAGAAATACGCGAGGAGCGTTGCATAATGTTTTTTGACCGACTGATTCAAACATTGGGGAGGCTATTCGGAATGTACACACAACGGACGGCGGCAGAGGATTGCCGGAGCACGGCAATCTCCGACCGCATGGCAAATGCGATCACGGCCTGGTATCGGCTGCTGTATGGTGAGGACGTGCACGATGGTTACCCCGCCAGCAAGACCCGCGCGGCGATCTTCATCACCAACTTTGCGGCCACCCTTGCCACCGAGGAGCTGGAGATCAACACCGGCACGGGTGCCCGAGCCGATTATGTGAAACAGCAGGTCACCCGCTACGTCCTGCCGGAGCTGCACAACAACGTTCAGACGGCGGCCGCAGGCGGTGAGGTCGTGCTGAAACCGTTTATCCATAATGGCCGGATTCTCTGCGATGCCGTTACTGCCGACCGCTTCTACCCGACGCGGATCAATGCCGCCAAAGAGGTGGAGGCCTGCTATTTTACCGACTTTGCCACCTATAACGGCAAAGATGTCGTCCGCGTGGAGTTCCACGATATGCGGGCCGACGGCTACTACATCCACAACGAGGCCTACTACGATGACCGCGGCACGATGAAGGGCAATTTCAACTACCACCTGATCCCAGAGTGGGCCGACCTGGAGGAGGACACGAAGATTGAAGGTCTCGACCGCCCGCTGTTCGCCATACTGAAAATGCCCATGGCAAACACCGTAGACAATACCTCGCGGCTCCCGGTCTCTATGTACGCAAACTCGATGGAGGCTTTCGAGGAGCTGGATCGGATCTACACCGAGTTCCTGTACGAGATTCACACCGGCAAGCGCAAGCGGATTGTCTCGCCCGATGCGCTATCGGCCACGCTGCCGGGTTCGCCCAATTTCCGCCCGGTGCCCTACACCGACCTGACGACCGACCTCTACCTCATCCTCGACACCGGCGAGGGCGGGAAGCCCTTCGACGACTACACGCCGGAGATCCGCGTCGAAGCCTACCAGAAAGCCATCGATGTGCAGCTGCGCCTTATTGAGCGGCAGTGCGGCTTTACCGAGGGTACGTTCACCCTCGACGTTAAGACCGGCAAGATGACGGCGACCCAGGTCACGAGCGACGACCGGGACACCTACTCCACGATCAAGGCGATTCAAGACCGAGGCCTCAAGCAGGGGCTGGAAGATGTAATCTACATCTACAACGTCTACGCCACCCTGGGCGACCTGGCACCGGCTGGCGAGGTTGACCCGTCGGTCTCATTCGGCGATTCGGTGTTCGAGGATACCGGGACGGAGTTCGGGCGGCGCAAGCAGCTTGTCGATGGTGGTTATTTAAAACCGGAAAAGCTCATTGCCTGGTATTTCGGGTGCAGCGATGAAGAAGCCGCCGAATATATGCCGAAGCCGGAGGCCGGGATCACGTTCGGGATGGAGGAGTAAACCATGCTAACGCCGGAGCAGCTGGCACAGATTGCCGACACCGCGACCGTGCGCAAGCTCTACGACCAGCTCCAGGAGGACATCATCGCCGACATGGCCCGCCGGATCTCCGAGATGGACTTCGCCAGCTATACCACCATGTGGGAGCTGCAGCGGCTTGAAGCCATCAACGCCGAGCGGGACTACATCGTGCAGCGGCTTGCCGAGACCACCGGGAAAAGCAAGAAAGAGATCATCGCCATTCTGAACACCGGCTGCTCGACTGCGCTCTCCTCCGATGACAAGGTCTACCGCCTTGCCGGGTACAATCCGCTTCCGCTGGCGCAGAATCCGGCGCTGCAGGCGTTGATCTGGGCCGGTTACAGCAAGACCCTCGGCACCTTCGAGAACCTGACACGCACGACCGCCAACACGGCGACGCGCCAGTTCGAGGCAGCGCTCGACCGCGCCTATATGCAGGTCACCTCCGGCGGCATGAGCTACCAGCAGGCCGTAAAGGGGGCCGTTCTGGATCTGGCAAAGAAAGGCCTTGCCGTGGTGCAGTATGGCTCCGGTCACACGGACTACATGGACGTAGCTGTCCGCCGGGCCGTTTTGACGGGCGTGAATCAGACTGCGCTCAAGATCCAGGACGCACGGGCAGATGAGTTCGAGTGCGACCTCGTCGAGGTGTCGGCCCACTACGGTGCCCGCCCCACACATGCCGAGTGGCAGGGGCAGATTTACTCCCGCTCCGGCAAGAACCGCAAGTACAAGAATTTCTACGATGCCACCGGCTACGGTACTGGCGACGGCCTGGGTGGCTGGAACTGCCGCCATTCGTTTGCTCCCTTCTTCGAGGGAATCTCGGTGCCGAACTACTCTGCCGAGGACCTGAAAGAGATCAACTCCAAGACTGTAGAGTACAACGGCCAGCGCATGAGCCTGTACGATGCCTCCCAAAAGCAGCGGGCCAATGAGCGAGAGATCCGCGCCCTAAAGCGGGAGCAGGCCGGACTGGAAGGAGCCGGGCAGGATGCCTCGGAGGTCAAGGCCAAGATCCGGGAGGTACAGGCCCGGCAGCGTGATCTCTGCCAGCAGACGGGGCTTCGCCGGGATTATTTCCGTGAGCGCGGCGGCAAGCAGAACCAGCAGCGCAGCCCGAACCCCACGCCAAATACGACAAAATCCACCTTGTTCCCAGGTTCTCCCCGTGGTACAATAAGTACGAACGGACGACAAGCCCTGACCGGCGACCCGATTACCGACAACCTCGGCGCGGTGAAGAAGGCACCGTTTGCGCCCGGCCCTGCCGCCAAGGGTACAAACCCGAACTACGGAGCAGGGTGGGAGTACTCCCACAACTGCCAGCGGTGCGCCCCTGTGTATGAGCTGCGCCGCCGTGGGTACGATGTGCAGGCAAAAGCCGCTCCGACAGACCCCACTAACAGATTGATTCTATATGGGTCAGAATGTTTCACCGACCGCAACGGAAATCCCGTCAGCTTTGACTGGGCGAATTATACGACAGCGGAGAAGGTGGCGCGGGCATTATCCGAGGCCGAAAACGGCTCCAGATATATGATCTATGTCGCATGGGACAACGGAACCGCGCATGTCTACAACGCCGAGAAGCAGTACGGCATGACACTTTACTTCGACGCGCAGAATCCCAAAGCAAAGCCCTTGCGCTATTTGCAAATCGGCGTAGACGGCGAGTTTGGGCTTCTTCGCGTAGACGACAAGCAGATAACAACAGATACACGCATAATTTCCGAAATAATGGAGGCCGCACCATGACGGAGACAGAAGCGAGAATCATCATCACCGACTATCTCAAAAAGATTTCCAAAGAGACACCGCCGGAATACATCGGGGACGATCAGCAGTGTTATTTCTACACGGTACGTTACCAAGTCGGATACCAAAACTACGGCGTATTGAAAGAAACCGGGAAAGTTCTCCCTTGCCCGCAGTAAACCCGCCAGTAGAAGCCCCCCTATAATATGCTACGCTATGAGCAGACCTGAAAAGGCCTGCTCTTTTTTATTACTTCCTCCACCCTCGGGAGGTTTAAAGCAGAGGGGCGGCACACCGGGGAGAGGCCCCGGATCTACAAGCTAAATCGATGCCAGCAAAAGGAGACCCACTATGGCCGACTATTCGTTTTTGAAACCCCTGTTCGGTGCCGACGGATCTACCGCCTTGAACTTTGACCAGTTCTCGGCCGCGCTCGATGCGCAGAAAGAGATCAAGGTCGGCAACCTGGCCGACGGCTCGTATGTTGCCAGAGGCAAGTTCGATGCCCTGGTCACCGAGCGCGACACGCTGAAAAGCAGCAAGGAAGAAGCCGACAAGAAGCTTGCCGGATACGACCCCGAGTGGAAGACCAAGGCAGATGCCGCCCAGGCCGAGGCAGATGCCAAGGTTAACGCAATTCTCCTGAAAAATGCAGCCATCGGTGCCCTCAAGGATGCTGGCTGCAAAGACCCCGACCTCGCCTTTATGGCGCTTGATGCCTCCAAGCTCAAGCTCGACGGCGAGAATGTCATCGGCCTGAACGATCAGATCGAGGCTTCCAAAAAGGCGCACCCGTCCCTCTACGACGTCGAGAAGGACGGCAAGCAGACCCAGCAGCGCGGCAGTTTCCGCGTGACGACCGGCTCTACTGGCAAAGCGCAACCGACCGGCAGCGATCAGGAAGACCTCGATAGGATCTACGCCAACAACCCGTTCTACAAGAAAAATCACTAAGGAGAGATAATCTATGGGCGTTCTCATTAACGCACAGAACGTAGACGAGCGCTACTCCAACATTTTGGAGCCGAACCTGTTCTACGATTCCATCTTTGTCCCCGGTGTCACCTGTACCGATCAGTATCAGGAAGGTCCCGCGGGCGGCATCTATGTTCACAAGCTGAAAACCTCCGCCGTCACCCCCGGCAAGCCCGGTCGTGACTTCACCGACGAGGAGACCAGCGACGATCTGATCCAGATCCTGCTGAACAACAACTTCCAGAAATCCAAGAAGATCTACAACGTGCAGGCAGCACAGGTCGGCATCGCGCTGGGCAACGAGAACCTGTCCCTCGCCATCCAGGAGTGCAGCGAGGGCCGCCAGATTTCCGGCATTGCCTGCCTCATCAACGAGGGCACTGCCGCCACCGCGACCACCGCCGTGGATAACCCGAAAGCAGATGCGGTCGATACCCGCGCCGAGCTTGTCAAGGCCAAGGGCGCAGCCAATGTCGTGCTGTGCTCTCCGGACTACTACGCAAAGATCCTCAAGATCGCCGGTTCCGAGTTCACCCCGAACACCAACGAGCAGATTACCTTGACCGGCCGCGTGGGTCAGTGGTTGGGCATGACCTTCATCGAGTGCGCCGCACTGGCCGAGGCCAAGGGCACTTACTACGACTACACCGGCACCCTCAAGACCGTGGACTTCTCCAAAGTTGACTACATCATGTACAACTTCAAGGCTCTGTCCATCATCGACAGCTTCGAGGCTGCCCGCCTGCGCGATGCCGAGAACTTCGTCGGCACCAAGGCGCAGGTCGAGATGAACACCGGCTACCGCGTCACCAATAAGGCGCTGGTTCGCGTCCGCAAGCACACCGCCTGATCCCGGAGGTGATCTCTATGTACAGCACCTACGACCAGTACCAGGAACAGGGCGGCCCCCTGAACGAGGCGCGTTACCGGGTTCTCGCGGAGAAAGCCGCGAGCATCATCGACTATAGAACGCTCCATCGTGCAGGCTCCGCACCGGCTGAAATGCAGCCTTGCCTGGGCCTCGCAGAGTGCGAGCTGGTAGAGATCCTTGACCGCTACGAAAAGGCCGCAGGCGGCCTTGCAAGCGAGAATATCGACGGGTATTCCTACACCGTCAAGGCAGACCCCGCCGGAGCACAAAGCCGCGCAATCGACGATGTGCTCCGCCGGTATCTGTTCCGCCCAGACCTGGGCGTGAATCTGTTGTGCAGGGGGTTGGATCTCTGATGGTGTGCTGCGACAAAACCGTCACGCTGGTTCATGCCGGGTATGACGGCAGGGCAGATACTGACACCAGCTCCGAAACTGTACTGAAAGGCGTAAGCTGGTACAGCCAGAACCGTGCAGCTGTTGATTCTACCGGGCTGCATCATGCCCGAATATTCAAATGCCGCATCCCGGAGAACGTGCTCGGCCATGCCGCATTACCTGTGCCGGGTGATGTTTTGCGCTATGGCGATATAACCGCTACGGTGCTGGATGTTCACGATAACCGGGGTCACACGGGCGGCCACGTTTATGTGGAGGCGAGCTGATGCAACTGGAAATTGATGCCCAGCTGGATCTTTCCGACCTGAACGCCATCCTGGAGCAGCGGGGCCTAACCCCAGGTGGCAGAGTGCAGAAAGTTGTTGATGCTGCCGTGCTGCGCTACTGTGATCCCAAAGTACCTTTTAACACCGGTATGCTGAAAAGCAGTGCTATCACCGCAAGTGCCGTGGGAGAGGGGCTGCTGGTATATGCCACACCTTACGCCCGACGGTTATTCTACCATCCTGAGTATAATTTCCAGGGCGCCCCTGACCGGGGCGCTTACTGGTTTGAAAGGGCCATGGCTGAACACAAAGACGACGTGGTGCGAGAAGCCGCTGCCACTGCAGGAGGGAGACCCGGAAGATGAACGCACTGGATGCCACCCGAAAGTGGTTGCGGGAAGAATGCCCGCTGATTGACAAAAGAAACCGTTTCAACGCCAACTATCTGGGAGCCTCCGGGGTTGAGTATACTCTGCGCACAAGCGGAGAATCGCACCGCCAGAACATTGTTGGTGATGACATCGCTACCCACAACCTGGTATTTGAGGCACAGCTTCCCTTTGGCACAGCCCTGGCTCCAAACCTGGCCGCCGCCGACTTTTTTGCCGGGCTGTCGGCCTGGGTGCGTGGGCAGGCAGCTGCCCAGAACTACCCGGAAGTAACCGGTTATGAAGTAACCGAGCTAACCGCCAGCAATGCCGGGGTTATTACCTCGGCAACCGCCACCGATGCGCGCTACCAGCTGCAGCTGCGCCTGGTTATGAAAGAAAGGACCTGAACCCGTATGAAAATTGAACGTAAATATATGGCGCATTACCTGAACGCCGCCTTTTCCTCCGAGAATCCCAGCTACGTTCGCCTGGGCGCTGACCTGGAGGAGTACAGCCCCGAACTTTCTGCCAACGTGGAGAAGAAGTCTAACATCCTGGGGCAGACCTCTGTTACCATCGACAGCTACCAGAAGCAGGGCGAGGTCAGCCCCTACTACGCCGAGAAGGGCGACCCGCTGTTTGAAAAACTGCAGGAGATCATCGATGGCGATCTGGTGCTGGATGACCTGAAAACCGACATTGTCGAGGTCAAGCTGTGGGATGCCGAGGCCAGCGGTGCTTTCCCCGCTGTGCGCGAGGAGTGCTACATCGAGGTCTCCAGCTACGGCGGCGACACCACCGGCTACCAGATCCCGTTCAACGTACACTACACCGGCGTGAAGACCAAAGGCACGTTTAACCCCACCACCAAGGCTTTCACCGAGGGCTGATTCAGTAAGGAGGAGTAACAGTGGAACTGAAAATCGATCGCGGCGTTAAAAGTTATGATGTCAAAGATGCCGACGGCACTCTGCTGGGCACGGTACGCCTGAATCTGGCCGATGCTGGTATGATGGGCCGCTTTGAAGAAGCCCGCCGCCAAATCGACAATATGATCCAGGATGCCGGAGCCGATGCCACCCCCGACACCCTGATTGCTGTGGACAAAGCCATCAAGGAGCAACTGGACTATGCCTTTGGTGCATCGGTCTCGCCGATCTTCTTCGGTGGTTTGTCCAGCATGGCCCTGTGCGAAGACGGCGAGCTTGTGCTCGAAAAGGTAATGGATGCGCTTATTCCCATCCTTGAAGACGCAACCGGCAAGGCCGTAGCCGCCAGCAACGCCCGCAAGGCGCAGCGGTTGGAAAGATACCGCAATAAGCGGGTGGGGCTCGCCCCTGGTCAGCAGGCATGAGCGCCTGGGATCTGCCTGTCACGGTAGATGTTGCAGGGCAGACTTTCGCTATCCGCTCGGATTTCCGGGCTGTGCTGGACGCTCTGGCCGCCATGGCAGACACAGAGCTGACACAACAGGAACAGTTTTCCACCTGCCTGCAAATCTTATACCCTGATTGGGAACAGCTGCCAGATGCCCAGGCCGCTTTTACAGCAGCCATGGTGTTTGTGAACTGTGGAGAGCCTTTGCCGGAACACCAACTGCCCAAGCCCCGGCTTGTTGATTGGGAAAAAGACGCGGGGCTGATTGCCCCTGCCGTTGACAAGGTTCTTGGCTACAGCTGCCGCCGCTGCCAGTATCTGCACTGGTGGGAATTTATCGGCGCTTTCCACGGCATCGGACGCGGCTTATTTGCCGAAGTGGTCAGCATCCGCTCCAAGCGGGCAAAAGGTCGCAAGCTGGATAAGGCTGAACAGGAATTTGCACGAGAAAATGCGGCTTTAATCCGCATACGCGCCCCGGAAAGTGCCGAAGACCGTGCCGAAAAGGCACGGCTGATGGCCTTGCTGGGAGAATAAAAGGAGGTGGCCGCAATGGCTGACGGGTCGATCATACTGGATACCCGCGTAAACACCAAAGGTGCCGAAGCCGACTTGAAAGCACTGCAGGCCAAGGCCAAGAGTACCGCACAGCAGATTGCTGCTGTAGAGAAAGACTACAATTCTACAACCTCAAAGCACAGCAAACTGGGCGAGGATCTGCGCCAGACACGTGCACAGGCCGCAGCAGCAGCCCGTGAAATCCAAAACCTTAACCGGGCATTGGATGACCAGAACGACGCGGGTCTGACTGTTGACCCTGCTGATATAAAGCGCCTTGATTCTATGCGCGCTTCTTTGGACAAGCAGCTGAACCAGATTGCCGATATGTCCAAAGAATACCGCAGCCAGAGCGCTGCCCTGAAAACCATGGACCAGCAGCACAAACAGCTGACCGCACGGTTGGAGAAAGAGCAGACTGCCGTAAATGAGCAAGCCGATGCCGAGGCACGGATGCAGAAATCCGGCGTGTCTGATCGTTTGCAGAAAGCATCCTCCGCCATTGGCAGTTTTGCCGGGAGATTAAAGCACATCGTTGCCGGTGTGCTGGTCTTCAACCTGATCTCCTCTGCGCTGCGCACGATGGTCAGCGGTCTGGGAAGCGCCATCGTCAAAACGGATGGTGTCAGCACGGCCTTTGCCCGCTTGAAAGGTGCGGCCTCTACGGCTGCTGCCGGGCTGGCCTCGGCATTGGCCCCGGCCATCTCCTGGATTATGAATCTGTTGACCAGCCTGCTGAACGGCATTGTTCGGCTGATCTCCTTCCTGACCGGCAAAAGCATCTCCGGCATGAAAAGCGCAGCGCAGGGCATCAACTCTGTTGGCAGTGCGGCAGGTTCTACCGCCAAAAAGACCAAAGATGCCGGGAAGGAAGCCAAAAAGGCCGCCGGTGAACTGGCTGCCTTTGATGAGCTGAATGTGCTGAACAAGCAGCAGGAAGAAGACACCGACGATGATACCGGAGGTGGCGGGGGTGGTGCAGGCAGCGGCCTTGCCTATGATTTTGAGCAGGCCCAGAACCCCTTGAAGGACCTGATGGGCCGCCTGAGCAATTTCTGGGATGCGTTTCTTGCTCGTCTGGCCCCCAGCGTGGCCGCCTGGAAAGCTGCCTGGGAGCAGATCAGGCAGGCCGCTATGGACGTATGGCCCGGCATCCAGGCTGCTGCACAAAACCTGTGGGACAACGGCCTGAAACCGCTGCTTTCGTACCTGCTGGACACTTTTATCCCCGGTATTATCAACGGGTTCAGCCTGATTCTGGCCCCTGTTGTGGGGGATGTTGTTTCGAGCCTGATCCGCATGGGCGCAGCTGCCTTTGAGACCTTCTTGACAATTGCGGTCGATGCGATCCAGAATATTATCATTCCTGTGCTGGATTTGCTGCTGACGGCCTGGACAGACATTTCCACCGCCTTTAATAGCGCCTGGACCACTTACATTTCGCCGGTATTTACCATGATGGTTGAGTGGTTCCAGGAAGTGATGGACTTTGTTGAGCGGCTTTGGCTGGAAGTGGTTTCGCCCATTTTGAGCGCAATTGTCTCCCAGCTGCAGGCTCTGTGGGATGACCACCTGGCCCCTCTGGCGGCAAACCTGATCGCCGTAGTCGGCGATGCTATCAACTTTGTGGCCGAGCTGCTGAAAGCCCTGTGGGACAATCTGCTGCTGCCGGTGGCAAACTGGCTGCTGACCACCTTTGGCCCCACCATCACAACCGTCTGCACTGCGGTCAGCGGCATTGTCACAAACACGATCGGTGTCATTGCAGATGTGCTGAACATCGGCCTGCTGGCGCTGAAGGGCGTGATTGACTTCATGCGCAATGTGTTTGAGGGCAACTGGGATGCAGCCTGGCAGGCGGTAAGCAGTACAGTTTCAAGCATCTGGGATGTCATCACCAACAGCATCAAGACCGCCATCAACAACATCATCGGCTTTGTAAACGCAATGATAACGGCCATTGTAAGTGCTTTGAACGCTGTCATCGATGCGATGAACAGCATCTCCTTTGATGTGCCGGATGGTATTCCCGGTCTGGGCGGCAAGCACATCGGCTTCGATATTACCCATATCACTGCGCCACAGATCCCGTATCTGGCGCAGGGTGCCGTCATCCCGGCCAACCACGAGTTCCTGGCCGTACTGGGCGACCAGAGCAGCGGTACCAATGTAGAGGCCCCGCTGGAGACCATCAAGGAGGCCCTGGCCGAGGTCATGACAGCTTACGGCGGGCAGGACATCACGATCCGCTTTGCCGCAAGCGGCGGCCTGGAACAGCTGGTGCGCCTGCTGAAACCCTACATTGACAAGGAAAACAACCGCGCCGGTGCCAAGCTGATTTCGGGAGGTGCCTACTGATATGCTGTACATTGACGGAATCGGCTATAAGATCGATGTGCTGAGCGTAAAGCGCACCGCGGATTTTCTGGATAAGTATGCCGAGCGCACCGAGAACGGCGACCTGGAGCGCGAACTGATCGGTGTGTATTTCAACTACAAGCTGCAGTTGGGACCCGGCGTTGACCGCGCTGAATATGCCCGCCTGTGGGGCAAGCTGACCGAGCCGGTCGAGTTCCACGAAGTGACCGTGCCGGATGAAGACGGCGATTATACCTTTACCGCTTATTTTTCCAACGTGGCAGATGAACTGCTGCGCAAAGTGGCAGAGAAGAACTACTGGAAGAATCTGACGGTCAATTTCATTGCAAAGAAGCCGGCGCGAATCTAAGGAGGTAGGCCGATGAGAACCAATACGCGGGTAGAATTCGGCCTGTACGACGTAACCGCCCGTGGCGACAGCGTCCCCAGCAGCACCGATACCCGCGGTTTTTGCGACTTGAGCAGTGATCTGCTGCTGGACAAAGTACCTGCACTGCCTTTATATGGCACACTGGAGACCCGGCAGTTTTTGATGGATGGCAGTTATTCTTTGTTCCCGGATAGCCCATCCGGGCAGTTCTGGGGACTATGGAGCAGCCAGCTCTCCGATGAAAGCGGCCGCTTTGCCTCGCCGCCTGTGCTGCAAATCCGCTTCTCGAAGACCCACAGCAGCAGCGGCTTGATGCTGCACTTCTATGCTCCTACCGAAGATTGGGCCAGTGAACTGACCATCCAGTGGTATGGCTCCGATGGCGGTCTGCTGACGACCGCGGTATTCACCCCGGACGCGGTCGATTATTACTGCGCCCGCAAAGTGGAGAACTACCGCAGCATCGTTCTGACCTTTACGGCCACCAACCGGCCTGGACGCTACCTGAAACTTTCCGGCCTGGATTATGGCAAGTTTTTGACCTTTGAGGGGTCCGAAGTTGTAGAAGCCCATATTCTTGAGGAAATCAACCCGCTGTCGGATGAACTGTCCATCAACACCTTGAATCTGACGCTGTTCAACCGCAAGGGTGATTTTTCCATCCTGAACCCGGACGGCGTGTTCGATGTGCTGCAGCATAAGCAGAAGTTCACCGTATGGGAAGATGTGCGGGAGAATACCCGCAGCACCGAGATCGTCAGCCATAACATGGGCACCTTTTACCTCAGCGATTGGGAAAACACCAGCGACACGCTCGCCAGTTTTACCGCCGTAGATGCCATCGGCCTGCTGGACAGTGCGCCTTTCAACGGTGGGGTCTACAACACGACCGTGGGCAATCTGGTGGCCGAGGTTCTGGACGGCTACGAATATGAGCTTGATGCCGCGCTGGCCGCCGAATCGATCAGCGGCTATCTGCCCATGGATACCCGGCGCACCGCCCTGCAGCAGATTGCCTTTGCCGTTGGTGCTGTCGTGGATTGCAGCCGCAGCGATAAAATCAAGATTTTCCCTGCGCCGGAACGGTCCAGCGGCCTGATTACTTACCAGCGCAAGTTCTCGGATGGGAACAAAGTCACTTTGAAGCCCCTGATTACCGGCGTTTCTGTAACGGCTCACCGCTACACTGCCGGTGCCGAAACCGAGGAACTGTACAAAGATGAACTTGTAGCAGGAACGCACCAGATCACGTTCAGTTCCCCGGCATTGGCTGACAGCCTGGCCGTGACCGGCGGTACGCTGGTAGAGCGGGGCACAAACTACTGCAATGTGACGGTCACCACCCCCGGGGAAGTAGTCGTTACAGGGCAAAAGTACATCGAAACCACGACCGTGTTGCAACAGACAGCATCGAATCTGCCGCCCAACGCACAGGACAATGTCTTGACCGTGACCGATGCAACGCTTGTCAGCCCCGACCGCGCCGAGGCCCTGGCCCAGCGAATCCTAACCTATTACGCCCAGCGTTACGAGCAAACTTTCCGCATGTTGGCAGGCACAGAGGTGCTGGCGGATATGCTGATCGTGGAGAGCTTCGGCGGCGAGATGGTACGCGGTCAGCTGGAGAAGATGGAGTTCGACCTGACCGGCGGCTATCGTGCAGATGTGCGGGTCACCGGGCGGCGCTTGAGCCTGGGTGCAGATGCCTATACGGGTGAAATCTACGCCGGAGAAAGGAGCCTGATCTGATGCCCTGGCAAGTTCCAATCTATGACCGCACCGAGGCGGATGTAAAGGCTAAAGCAGATAAATGCTATTTTTCGGCCGCAATGCTCAACCGAATTGATGGCAATCTTGCCTATCTGGCGGATCTGTTCGGGGTTACGATCCAGACCAAGACCTGGGCCAGTACAGACTTTTTGACCCCCAGTCAGATGCAGCGCATCCTTGCAAACCTCAAAACCGTGCGGGATGCCTACAACACACTGCCCGGAACACCTGAAATCCCGGCTTTCCCTGCCACGGGGTATGCCGATGTAAATGCAATCGAGCAAATTCTGTGGAGCCTGCGGGAGACCTGGGAGCGCAACGACAATCCGGCCCGCAAGGTATATACCGGCGAACTGTACGCCGGGCAGATGATAGGAGTGATTTGACCTTGAGTTTCACAAAAAAGACCTGGAAGGATCGCCAAAGCGAACATCCGACCCGGCGCGTTCTGAATCCGACCGGCACCACGAACACCTACGATGTATCTCGTGCCGAAGGTCTGGTCATGGAGGACGGCGACGCTTTCGATGCCTCCAACATGAACGACCTGGAAAACCGTGTGGCAGAAGGCATCAATGGCACGGCCGCTATGTACACCGCCAAGCTGACGCTGGATGGCTGGACCGCCTGCACTGGCACCGAGCCCTACAGCGGCTATGCCTATAAGCAGACGGCCACGCTGGTGCCGGATAACAGCGGCGCACCTACGGTGACCGCCGACAGCACCTTTACAAGTGGAATCCAACTTACCAAAACCGGCGTACCCGCTACAGATGAGATTTTGGGCGAAGTCCAGGATATTATCAATGAAGGATTGGCTGTGAGCGGTTACGGTTCAGTGACCGTATATGTACAGGAAAAGCCCACGGCGGAAATCAACGCACGGTGGCAAATCACGACCTGATGGAGGTTATACAGCATGAAACATTCGTTCGTATGTAGTTTTACCCCCCCCCGTAAGAAATCTGCGGCATGTGCTGCGCGGGGGTACTGCTGATGGGTGTGGCACCGAGGATTCCGGGTGAGAACGCAAAAGGGAAAATGCTTGCACAAATCTATGAATACGGAACAGGGTCGGCAAGCATTAAGGCACTTTACTGTAACGAGAAATTGGCAACCGCTTCAGATGGCGCTTTTGAAATCCATATTAAAAAAGCGGGTACATATCGGCTTATTGGTTGGGTGCAGGCACGGGATGCCGCCTATAAGGCTTATTTGAAATGCAATGATGCTACAATTTTCGGCCCTTTTATTAACAACGGTTTTGACCTTGAAAAAAAGTTAAGTGCAGGAGATGTCATCAGTATCCCCAGTCAGTACATGGATTATTATTCTACAGCATCTGCAACATTGATTATACTTACAACTTAATGGAAGCGAGTGATTTTATGGGAATGTCACCGAGAACACCGGGCGGCAAAAAATTGCAGCTGCTTACGACCGTTACATTTACACCTATTAACGGCAGCAGTACCGCCACAAGCTCGTTTCAGACGTATGACCTTTCAGAGTTTAATGTGGTAGGAAAAAAGGCGGATGACTTTTTCGTTCGTATTTCCGGTTTTACTTCCAGCCCTGCCGAAAAGCAAAGCCGTAGTTTCACGAATTTGGAAATTACCGGTTTTTCCAACTCGGTTTTAACCCTGAAGGGGACATATACTCAGTATGACTACCATGCCAACAGTCTGTCCTTAACTGTAGAAATTTACGTCTACAAATAACGAGGTACAAAATGAAAATCTACGATGAAATCACCAGCGAGGCGCTGACCTCTCCCGACCTGTCAGCGGGTTATCTTTACACCGCCAGGCGGGTTGCCGAGCATGTGCCGGAGAGCCGAGAAGTGATGCAGGGCACTGTCACCGAGGACGACCCCAAAGGCCTTGAGCACATCATCTCCGGCTACGATGTGTACGAGGACTGCCAGCTGTACCACCGCTACACCGTGGCCGAACTGGCCGAGCGGCAGCAGGCGGAGATCGAGGCGAGCACCATTGTGCTGGACGATGCGACCAAACTCTCCCTGATGTTGGCCGAGATCCCCACCGAGGCCAAGCCCACCATGCCCCCGAAACTGGGCTACAAGTGGGTGCCGACCTACAGCGGCACGGCGGGTTTTGTGTGGGAACTGCAGGAAGACCCCAACGCCTACGGAACCAACGACCGCCCGCTGTACTGGGTGGACGGCATGACCGTCTGCACCGGTTACTACTACACCGACGGCGACAAACTGTACATGGCCCTGCAGGACGGCGCGGCCCCGGCGCTGACCGATACCGAGTGGTTCGAGGTGGTGTGATATGTATCGCGGTACGACCCCGACCTTTACCTTTACGCTGCCCATCGAGTGCGAGACCATCTCCAAGCTGTCCGTTGCGTTCAAACAGGGCGGCAAGCTGCTGTTTGAACGCGGCCTGCCGGACGTGACGATGTCCGGTAATGTACTTTCCTGCACATTGACCGAGGAGGAAACGCTGCAGCTTCGCGGGGACACGGAACTGCAAATTCAGCTGCGCGTTGGCGTTGGATCTGCCCGCATGGCCTCGCAAGTGTTCCGTGTGCCGGTCAGCCAGATTCTGAAAGATGGTGTGCTTACATGACGTTAGACGTACAGTTTGCCGCACCCTCCGCCTTTGTGGTGGAGTTTGGCACCGATGCCGATCTGGCCGCCGACCTGGGGCAGACCACCATTTTATCCACCGCGCCGCAGTACAAGGGCGAGACCACCGTGACCCCGCGCACCTACGAGGAGACCCGCCTGGAAACCAAAGACAAGCTGATGCCGGACGATGTGACCGTGCGAAAGATTCCCCGGTACGAGGTCTCCAACGATTGCGGCGGCGTGACCCTGATTATGGGAGATGAGTATTTCAATGGCTAACCAATATGTAAATAAGGTCATCATCGGCAAAGAGGTCAAGCTCGACCTGACCGCCGACAGCGTGACCCCGGACAAGCTGGCCAAGGGCATTACCGCCCACGATAAGACCGGCGCGCCCATCACCGGCACCAGCACTAAGGACGTGGATTCCACGGACGCTACGGTTGCTGTGGCCGAGATGCTGGATGGCAAGACCGCCTACGCCCGCGGTGCCAAGCTGACCGGCACGATGCCCAACAACGGGGCCGTAGCCGGGAAGATCACCCAGAAGGACGGCAAGTATACCATCCCGATGGGCTTCCACGATGGCAGCGGCAGCGCCGCCATCGATGAGACCGAGCAGGCCAAACTGGTGCCTGCCAACATCCGCGAGGGTGTCACCATCCTGGGCGTGGAAGGTTCCATGTCCTCCTCCGAGGGCATGAAGCCCCAGGCCAAGAGCGTGACCCCGACCTTTGAGCAGCAGACCGTCCTGCCCGACAGCGACTACAACTGCCTGTCGCAGGTCACGGTAGCGGCCATCCCGGCCACCTACGTGGACAACGCTGCCGGCGGCCAGACCCTGACGGTGGGAGGCTAACCATGGCGGTGAACAAGGTGGTGCTGGGCAGTGAGACCCTGCTGGATCTGACCGGGGACACCGTGACCAGGGACACCCTGCTGGCCGGACACACCGCCCACAATGCGGCCGGTGAACAGATCGAGGGCGAATATACGCCCCCGGATGTGTTCACCGGGGCCAGCGCCGAGGGCGCGGGCACATCCGGCCTGGTTCCGCCACCCGCTGCCGGGGACGAAAAGAAGTTCTTGCAAGGCGATGGCAGCTGGGCCACGCCAGAAGCGCAGACGACAATTAAAATTTGCAGGTGGTGAGAATATGCCCGTTTACTTAGGAAGCGAAAAAGTAAGTATTTTTGCGGGTGCCGGTGCCGCACAGATGCAAGAGAAATCAGTCGTGCCAACCGAGAGCCAGCAGACCGTGACCCCTGATACTGGTTACGACGGTTTGACTAAGGTTACGGTCGGCGCCGTTTCTTCTACCTACATTGGAAGCAAAGTCACCAAGAAATCCGCCCAGACCTACACTCCGGGAACCTCCGATCAGACGATTGGTTCCGGACAGTATTTGAGCGGAACTCAAACGATCAAGGGTGACAGCAATCTTGTTGGAAGCAATATTCTATCCGGCAAGACCATTTTCGGTGTTCCTGGTTCTGTGGTGATCCAGAGGTATTACACCGGTAGTTCCGAACCCAGTTCTTCGACCGGCAGCAATGGCGATTTGTATTTGCAGACTGGGGGCTAATGTATGGCAAGTGTAACATTGGTTCCTGCAGGATATGATGGTCAACGCTCATCGTATATTTCGGTAGATGCGTCTTATCCGCTTTCAAATGGCCTTACCAGTTCAAGCAGTGACACCTTTACGGTGCTAAACCTGAACAAAGGTGGTGGTGCGGTTTCTAAGCTGGCAGTCAAATTCGATGTGTCAAAGATTCCGACCGACGCCAAGATCAATTCTATCTCTTGTAAGATAAAGGCCAGAATCTCGAATGCGTCACCGTATATTTTGAGCGGTGTTGCGCAGTTGTATTACGGCACGGCCGGGTTGAGCGGCGAAATTGAGTTGGGAACATCCCCAGTGGCTCAGACTTTTAACGATACCGGCTGGTGGGATCGTGAGAGCCTGGACGATCTTATCTTGCTGATTACCTGTACACGCGGCTCGCTATCCGCAAACAACAGCCATACTTTGCGTTTTTACGGTGCTGATCTGACTGTAGACTACACTGGCGGCAGCACTGGGCCAACCGAGCAGCTGATGCTGAAACAAAACGGTGCCTGGGGAGCCGTTTCCAAGGTTTACAAAAAGGTCAACGGTTTGTGGGTGGAGCAGAATGACCTTGCAGGCCTGTTTGATACCCAGACCAATTATGTAAAGGGGTGAGGAAATGGCAAAAACAACCGTTACGGTCGGCGAATTTATCTTGAACGTTCTGTCCGCCGAACAGTATGCAGCGGCGGCCAAGGCGGGCGAGATCGACCCTAACCAGATGTACCTTACCCCCGAAAAGCAGCTTGTGGTTGCCGTCAGCGAGGACGAATACGAGGCCATGAAGGCTGCCGGTACGCTGGACGATGACGTCCTCTACGTTACGCCGGTGACCGAGCAGACCACCATCACCGAGGCTACCGAGACCACCGCGGGCCTGATGCCGCCTGCCTCTATGAAGAAGCTGAACGGCATTGACGAGGGCGCGAACAAGTACACCCATCCGTCGCATACCGCCCGGGCCAGTGGCCTGTACAAAATCACCGTGGACAGCCTAGGGCATGTCACCGCTGTTGCGAAAGTGGAAAAGACCGACATCACCGCCCTGGGCATTCCGGGTTCCGACACGACTTATAGCCTGGCCTCGGCCTACAACAACGGCCTGATGAGCCCGGCCCAGTATTCCAAACTGAGCGGCATTGAATCGGAGGCCAACAAAACCACGGTCGATGCCGCGCTGTCCGGCAGCAGCGCTAACCCGGTGCAGAACAAAGTCCTCTACGTTGCCCTGCCTTGGGAGTATTACGCCACCTTTTATGTGGACAGCTGGACGACCGCCTCCACGGATGAGCAAGCCCAGGGCTTTGCCTACAAGCAGACCGTATACCCCTCGAAGAAGATCTCGGTCGCACCGACCCTGACCGCCAACAGCATGTTCTTGAGCCTCGGCTCGACCAACAAGACTGGCGTGTTCGCCACCGATGTGATCCTCGCCGATTCGATGGACAAGATCAACGCGGGCCTGGTCTACACCGGGGCCGGGACCATCACGGCGTTGGTAGAAGAAAAGCCCAGTTCGGACGTTGTGATGAACTGGTGGTTGAGAACATAAAAAGGAGTTTTCAAATGAGATTATCGAATGGTGAAGTTTTACTCCGCTGGCCGCTGGATCAGCACATTTTGACCCAGGGCTGGCACTACAACAGCGGCCGCAGCCATAACGGCATCGACCTGCGCACCCAGATCGGCAACACCGCCGTGCGCCCGGTCTACGCCGCCGAGGACGGCACGGTGTCGGTCACCCAGCTGTGGGACGGCCATACCATCGACGAGCGCAGCCTGCAGAGCTACGGCAACTACGTGGACATCCGCCACGCCGACTACAAGCAGCAGCGCCTTGTCACTCGCTACGCCCACCTGTTCAAGTTCATTGTTGCCAAGGGCGAAAAGGTCAAGGAGGGCCAGCTGATCGGCTACAGCGGTGCCACCGGCAACGTTTTTGGCGCGCACCTGCACTTCGAGGTGCTGCTGGGCGGCAAGCGCACCAACCCTCTGACCTGGCTGGATGATGACTTCACCACCGCCAGCAGCAGCGTCTACACCTACGGTCCCGGTGAGCATGCGGTCGAGCGCCCGGCCGAGGACAAGCCTGCCGCCTCCACGCTGCAGACCATCTGTGCCAGCAACCTGACCAACGCCCAGGCCATGGCGGTGTTCAGCCTTGCGATCCAGCTGCAGCTGGTGGCCATGCGGCTGTACTGGGCAGAATTCAGCGATGCCGAGATGGCGCATCAGAACATCGAAGTCGGCCCCATCACCCAAGGCGATGCCAAGGCCGTGTTGGACAAGCTGTCCGCCGTAGGTGCTAAGGGCACCGCGCAGGCAGCGTGAACGAAAGGAGTAAACCATGAAAGACGACAACATTTTCCTGTGGGTCAAGGCGGTGATCGCAGCCGCCTGCGGTGCCTTTACCGCGGCATTCGGCTGGCTGGGCTGGCTGGTGATGGCCTGGGCTGCCTGCATGGTGCTGGATTGGCTCTCCGGCAGCGCGGCCGCTGCCAGCAGGGGAGAGTGGGCCAGTTCTGTGGCCAGAGACGGCATCTGGCACAAGGCCGGTATGATCGTGGTAGTTTGCGTGGCTGCACTGACCGATGCGGTTCTCAGCATCGCGGTCGAAAACCTGCCCGGCCTGGGCATTACGTACCAGAATCTGATCCTGCCGGTGGTGTTGGTGTGGTACATTTTTACCGAACTCGGCTCTATCGCCGAGAACGCTGCCCACATGGGTGCCGATGTCCCTGATGGCCTGCTGAAACTGCTGGCCGAGGGAAAGAAAGCAGCTGAACGGCAGACTAAGGACGACGAGGAATAAGAAAAGCGGCGGGCTACCCGATGGGCGGCCCGCCGCTTTTTTGGTGAATTTCATGGAGAAAACCGCACTCAAAAACGCACCAGCGTACCTATAAAGTGGACGCAAAAAGTGTATAGCACCCAGGCTGCACCAGAATAAATATACAACGTGAAACGCTATGAATCATCACGAAACAAAAGAAAAACCGCTAAGCTATGCAGCTTAACGGTTTTTTGTTGGTGTATCACCAATATTCATTTTGGAGCGGGATACGAGGCTCGAACTCGCTACCTCCACCTTGGCAAGGTGGCGCTCTACCAGATGAGCTACGGCCGCATAAAAAAATCACCGAAGATTGTTCGGTGATTATTTTGTTGGCTGCCCCAGTCCGACTTGAACGGACGACACCCTGATTAACAGTCAGGTGCTCTAACCAACTGAGCTATGGGGCAATATTTAACTCGTCGTGTCAGGCGCTCTCGCTGACGACTCCATTATTATAGCAATCACGGTTTGCTTTGTCAACACTTTTTCCCAAGTTTTTTTGATTTTTTTGCTGAATTTCCGGTGCCGCTTTTAGGCACTCTGTATATTGTTACAAAACAAAAGCCAGGCACAACCTGTTGGGTCACGCCTGGCGAATGGTTCGGTTTTACCTTTACAAAAAGCGTCCTGTCACACTTTCGGGTGTGGCTTTGATCTGCGCCGGGGTGCCTGCGGCCACCACACGGCCGCCTTTTTCGCCGCCGCCCGGGCCCATATCCACGATATAATCCGCACTGCGGATCACGTCGAGGTCGTGCTCGATGACGATGACCGTGGCGCCGTTGTCGATCAGTGTGCGGAAAACGCCCAGCAAGGTCTGCACATCCAGCGGGTGCAGGCCGATGGTCGGCTCGTCAAACACAAACACCGCGTGGGACTGGGTGCGCTCCATCTCACTGGCCAGCTTCAGGCGCTGGGCTTCTCCACCGGAAAGGCTGGGCGTTTCCTCGCCCAGGGTCAGGTAGCCCAGCCCTAGATCCTGCAGCACTTGCAGGCGCTGGCGCACCAGCTTCCTATCCTTGCACAGATCCAGCGCCGTATGCACGTCGCAATCCATCAGCCGGGGCAGTGTGGTAGTGCGGCCGTGCTTGTCGATCAGCTTCACGTCGTCGGCCTCGCGGGCATAGCGGGAACCGTGGCAAGCGGGGCAAGGGATCTCCACATCCGGCAAGAACTGCACGTCCAGGCTGATGACGCCGGTGCCATCGCACACCGGGCAACGCAGTTTGCCCGTGTTGTAGGAGAAATCGCCTGCCTTGTAGCCGTGGGCCTTGGCGTCCTGAGTGTGGGAAAAAATCTTGCGCAGTTCGTCGTGGACGTTGGCATAGGTAGCCACAGTGGACCGCACGTTGATGCCGATGGGCGTGGCATCGATGAGCTTGACCTGCTCGATGCCCTCGGCTGTTACCGCCTTGACATGGGACGGCAGTGGACGGCCCACGGTACTGGCCGCAAGGGCAGGCACCAGGCTTTCCAGAATCAGCGTGGTCTTGCCGGAGCCGGACACGCCAGTGACGACGGTCAGCCTGCCCTTGGGGATGTCTATCTCCAGCGGGTGCACCGTGTGAATGGCATCGGTGGAAAGGTGGATGCGGCCCTCGGCAAAGAGGTCGCTCTTCCCCGCCCCGGCAGGCAGCACGGCGGCCGCCGGGCGCAGAAAGGGTCCGATCATCGACTTGGGGTCCTGCTCAATTTCGGGCACAGTGCCCTGAGCGATGACGTAACCACCGCCCGCACCGGCTTCGGGGCCCATCTCGATGATCCAATCGGACTCGGCCAGCACCTGGGTGTCGTGATCCACCAGTACCACCGAGTTACCGTCCTCGACCAGATCGTGCATGACGCCGGTCAGGCCCACGATGTTGGCCGGGTGCAGGCCGATGGACGGCTCGTCCAGCACGTAGAGCACGCCGGTGGTGCGGTTGCGGACCGCGCGGGCCAGCTGCATGCGCTGGCGCTCACCGGTGGAGAGGGTGGACGCGGCGCGGTCCAGGGAGAGGTAATCCAGCCCCAGGTCCATCAGGCGGCGGGCTGCGGTGCGGAAGGACTCGCAGATGCTCTCGGCCATGGGGCGCATTTCCGCGGGCAGGCTGGCGGGCACGCGGTCCACCCACTGGGTCAGCTCGGCCAGCGGCATCGTGCAGGCATCGGCCAGCGAGATACCCCGCAGACGGGGTGCGCGGGCGGCCTCGGACAGACGGGTACCGTGGCAGGCCGGGCAGGTCTCCTGCTTGAGGAACTTTTCCACACGCTTCATGCCCTTTTCGTCCTTGACCTTGGCCAGCGCGTTTTCCACCGTGTAGACCGCATTATAATAGGTAAAGTCCAGTTCACCGGCTTCGGGGGTGTTTTTGGCCTTATAAAAAATATGTTTTTTCTCCGCCGGGCCGTGATAGACGATTTCTTTCTCGGCGTCGGTCAACTGGTTGAAGGGTACATCGGTGCGCACGCCCATGGCACGGCAAACATCGGTCATCAGGCTCCACATCAGGGAATTCCAGGGGGCGACTGCGCCATCGTCGATGCTCAGCGTCGGGTCGGGTACCAGCGTGGCCAGGTCCACCGTGCGCACGGTGCCGGTGCCATCGCAGGTGCGGCAGGCCCCCTGGCTGTTGAATGCCAGTTCCTCGGCGGAGGGTGCGCGCACCGTGGCCCCGCAGGTGGGGCAAATCAGCGGCTTTTCAGCCGCCACAGCCAGGCTGGGCGGCAGGTAGTGACCGTTGGGGCAGCGGTGGGACGCCAGGCGGGAGAACATCAGCCGCAGGCTGTTCAGCAGCTCGGTGCCAGTGCCGAAGGTGCTGCGAATGCCCGGCACGCCGGGCCGCTGGTGCAGCGCCAGCGCCGCCGGGACGTAAAGCACCTCATCCACGCTGGCCTTGGCGGCCTGGGTCATGCGGCGGCGGGTGTAGGTGGACAGGGCGTCCAGGTAGCGGCGCGAGCCCTCGGCATACAGCACGCCCAGTGCCAGTGAGGATTTGCCGGAGCCGGACACACCTGCGATGCCGACGATCTGGCCCAGGGGGATGTCGACGTCGATATTTTTCAGGTTATGGACCCGCGCGCCGCGGATCTTGATTGCTTCTTTGGTTGGCATGGTCGTTCCTCTGTATATAAATAGGTTACAAAAAGCGGGCAGATGCGAGCATCCGCCCTTACAGATGGGTAATTACGTATTTTCTTCGCTCTTGCCCAGTTCCAGCTGGCGGAAACCTTCTCCATGGACCTCGTTGGATTGCAGCATAATGATAAAGCTGGCCGGGTCCATCTTCTGGATGGCGTGCTCGATCTCGTACAGCTGCTTGTTGGAACAGGCGCAGAGCACTACATCCTTGGGTGCGCCGCCATAGCCGCCGCGCCCCTGTAAAATGGTGGCACCGCGGTCCGCCACGCGGTCGATCTCCTTGCAGGCGGCCTCGCCGTCGTCGGTCACGATCATGGCCAGCATCGAGGAGGAGAAGCCGAACATCATCTTATTGATGACCGCCGAGCAGACAAAGTTGAAGATAAGGCCGTAGATGATGGAGTCCACGTCGTGGAACACCAGACCGTTGGCCACAATGACAGCCAGCGCCGCCGCAAAGGTGATGTTGCCAAAGGGCAGGTGCGGGTGCTTGACCTTGACGGCCATCGTGATAAAGTCGATACCGCCGGTGCTGGAGTTCTGCATGTAGATCAGTGCATCGCCAATGCCGCAGATGACGCCGCCGCACAGGGTGGCCAGCAGGCGGTCGCCGGTGTAGACCGGCATCATGGGCAGCAGATAGTCGGTAAACACGGCGAACAGCACCATGCAGCGCATGCTGCGCAGCAAAAACGACTTGCCCAGCACCTTGTAGCTGAACAGGATAACGGGGATATTGATGAGCACGTTGGACAGGCCCATGGGGATACCGAACAGACGGTACAGGATGGCGCAGACGCCCGCAACACCGGTAACAGGCACGCCCGATGCCACGGCAAAGCTATAGATGCCGGCAGCCGAGACAAAGCAGCCCAACACCTCCAGCAGCAGGTTTACGTGTTTGTTTTGGGTCATGATGTACCTCCTTACAAAATGGGGAAAGCTGAAGAAAAGGGCGGGGGCATACTGTGATGCTCCCGCCCTGTGTGTTGCACAGACGTTCTTTTACTTAGAGACAGTCTTTTTGATTTTGGATGCGCTGTAAGTATTGATGGCCGAGCTGTCCAGGTTATGTTCCAGTGCGGCGCCGTCGGCGTAGAGCTTATCCTGGATCTCGTCGCTCTTCATGCTGGTCAGCATATCATACATGCTGTTCAGCTGGTCAACGGTATAGGTCTTGAGCGGGTCGATGCGGCGGGCCACCAGCAGGGTGGTGCCCAGGTCGATGGTCGTCCAGGTGCCCAGGGGGATCTCATCCAGCGGGTCGGTCAGGTTGTTGTAGCCGTCGCCGCCAAAGCTGGAGAGATCGTCCGGGGTGTACAGCTTGGAACCGGCGTAGTAGACCGCCTGGGCAGACTCGATCGTGCTGCCCATGGCGCTCATGGCCTGGGGCACGTAATTCATGGCAGCGGTGTACAGGGCGCTGTTGCTGGCGGTCTCGGCGGTAGCCTGTTCGTTCAGTTCAGCCAGGCACTGGGCCGCGATGTCCTCGATCTGGGACTTCTGGTCATCGGTGGCCAGCGAGTAGCTGGAGTAGTTCACCAGCGGGAACTGCACGGTCTCGACGTAGTAGCAATCGTTGTTGACGTAGTCGGTGTACTCGGCCTCGGTCACGGGGCTGGTGCCGTCGGCGCCGTAAGTCAGGTTCAGGATGGCCTTGGCCTTCTGGGCGTTCAGCAGGTAGGTCTCCACCGTGGACTTGGAAATGCCGTTGGCGGTGTACAGGTCGCCGTTGGAATTCCACAGGCTGTCGGCAGAGTTGGCAGCCTCGGCGGTGGCAGCATCATCCAGCACACCGCCCAACTCGTCGAACTCCTTTTCGACAGCAGCGTAGTACTCGATGGCGTGGCTGGTCAGCTGGCTGATGTAGTCGGCACCGTCGGTGGTGACTTCCTCGCCGTTGATGGTGCCGGTGCACTGAGCCTTCAGCACGGTCTTGACATCGTTGGCGGTTTCGCCGGTCGCCAGGTCGGCCAGGCCGGAGGCGGTGTTGTAAGAGTTGTACTGGGCCAGCAGGTAGACACCGGCCGGGATCTCGACCCCGCCGATGGAGCCCACATTGGCAGGCGTAGACATAGCACAGCCGCCCAAAGCCAGCAACATGGAAGCAGCCATGCCCAAGCTGAACAGTTTGGTTTTGATGGAACGCATGATCGGTTCTCCCCTTTATAATACTTGGCAGGGCGTATAACACCCTGAATTAGTATTATACCGCGTTTAATCGCGTATTGCAAGCCCTGGCCCCGGTGTGGTATACTGGCTTCACGAGAGTTTCACATATTATAATAAGGAGTACGCCATGCTTCTGACCGAACAGGCCGCCCGGCTGCAGGGCGGCGATTGGGCGCCGTTTTTTGCAGCTGAGTGCGCCAAGCCCTACTTTGCTGCTCTGGACGCCTTTGTGACTGAGGCCGCCGCCCACACCACTGTCTACCCGGCTGCCGAGAATATCTTTGCTGCCTTTGCCGCCTGCCCCGCCGCGGGCATCCGCGCGGTGATCCTGGGGCAGGACCCCTACCACGAGCCGGGGCAGGCCATGGGGCTGTCTTTCTCGGTGCCCGATGCCTGCAAGGCACCGCCCAGCCTGCGCAATATTTTTAAGGAACTGGAAAGCGAGACCGGCACCCAGCGCGCTCACAACGACCTGACCCCCTGGGCGCAGCAGGGCGTACTGCTGCTGAACACCGTGCTGACGGTGGAGCAGGGCCGCGCCTTTGCCCACGCCAAGCAGGGCTGGGAGACTTTCACCAATGCCGCGCTGGAATACGCCGTGCAGCAGAGCGTTGCCCCCCTGGCCGCTGTGCTGTGGGGCAAGCCCGCCCAAAAGTATGCGCCGGTGTTTGCCGCCGTACAGCACCGCCGCCCCGTGCTGGTGCTGGAATCGGCCCACCCCAGCCCGCTTTCAGCGTACCGTGGGTTCTTTGGGTCGGCACCCTTTGGTAAGATCAACGCCTTTTTGCAGCAGCACGGAGAAGCAGCGATCGATTGGCTGAAATAAGCCGCGCAAGAAAGTGAAAAAGCCCCAGCAGGCTGACAGAAATGACCGAAGAGACCAATATTGACGTTGTGGTTGTGGTTGAGGGCCGAGAGCACAAGAAAGAATAATAAAAACGGCGGGCTACCCCATGAAGGCGGCCCGCTACTTTTGTGTCCAGATTGGGCACGGATTTTATACGACCTTTTTACGACCTGTTGCCTGCTTACGACCATTTTACGGCCTATTTTCTTACAGTATTTTACACAATCAAGCACTATCACGCAAACGAAAAACCGCGATACAGCAACCTTTGCGGTTTGTATCGCGGTTTTTACGTTGGCGGAGTAAGAGAGATTTGAACTCTCGCGGCGGTTTCCCACCCTACGCCCTTAGCAGGGGCGCCTCTTCGACCTCTTGAGTATTACTCCACAAGTCAAAGTGATATATTCTATTCACTTGTTATACAAAATGGCGGAGAGGATGGGATTCGAACCCATGGTCCGCTCGCGCGAATCGCTGGTTTTCAAGACCAGTTCCATAAACCACTCGGACACCTCTCCATAGTGGCTGCCGCCAGATGCGAGTATTATAATACCACAGGCCCCCAAGGTTGTCAACCCCGGAGGCCTGTTTTTTCTAAAAAAATCTATAAAATTTTTAGTCGGCAGCTTTAAAGCCCACGCTGTACATAAAGCGGACGAAAGCCTGCTGTCCGGCGGCGTCCTGCTTAAAGACACCGGCGTTCTCCAGCACATGGCTGAACACGATGCCGATCTCCTTCTTCACGACTTCGTTGGCCTCTTCGGGGCGCAGGGCCGTGCCATACTTGGCGATCAGCGCATCGATCCAATCGGCGTGTACGGCCAGGTTAGAGCCCTCCTTGCGGCTGGTGTTGGGCTGCTGGCCGCTGAGGATCTCGGCGATCTGGGCGCCCTGTTCTTTCAGGCGGGCGGGCAGGATGGCCAGACCCATGACCTCGATCAGGCCGATGTTTTCCTTTTTAATGTTGTGATATTCCTTGTGGGGATGGAAGATACCGTCGGGGTACTCCTCGCTGGTGCGGTTGTTGCGCAGGGCCAGGTCCAGGATGTAGCCGTCCGTCTCATCGTAATGCAGGATAGGCGTTACGGTGTTGTGGGGGGTATCGCCGGTGTGGGCCAGGATGCCCACGCTCTCATCGTTGTACTCGCGCCAGGCGGTCAGGATGTTGTTGGCCACGGTCTGCATCTGCTGGCTGCTGCGGCCCATCAGGCGCACAGCGGAGACAGGCCAGTTCAGGATGCCCGCCTTGACGCCGGGATAGCGCACGTCCTTCATAGGCAGGGCGATGTCGGCTTTCTGCATGGGGAATACATAGCGGCCACCCTGGAAGTGGCTGTGGCTCAGGATGCTGCCGCCCACGATAGGCAGGTCGGCGTTGGAGCCGCAGGTGTAATGCGGGAACTGGCTGACGAAATCAAATATCTCGGCCAGGGTCTGCTTGTTCATCTCCATGGGCTTATGCTGCTCGTGCAGCATGATGCAATGCTCGTGGAAATAGGCGTATGGACTGTACTGCAGGTAGAACTGCTCCCCTGCCAGCTCAATGGGCACGATGCGGTGGGTCTGGCGGGCCGGGAAGTTGATACGCCCGGCATAGCCGATATTCTCCTTGCAGAGCATGCAGGCGGGGTAGCCACTCTTGGGCTGCAGGCGCTCCAGGGCGATGGTCTTTGGGTCCTTCTCGGGCTTGGTCAGATTGATGGTGATCTCCAGCTCGCCGTAGGGGGTGGCGGTGTTCCACTGGATGTTCTTGGCGATCTGGGCAGTGCGGATATAGTTCGTTACCACGCAGAAATCATAGAACCAGTCGGTAGCAGCCTTGGCGCCCTTTTTCACGTACAGCTTATGGAACTTTTTGCAGACTTCGCTCTCGCGGGGCATCAGAGCCCCCATCAGGCGGGTCTCGAAGTTGATGCGGTACTGGGGCACAGCACCGTCAAACAGTTCCTTGCGGGCAGCCAGTTCCACCATTTCGTCCAGCAGGGCGGCGGGGGTCGCCGGGTCCTCCTTCGGCGGTTTGGTCTCGCTGGGGGCGGCCAGCTGCAGCAGATCCAGCAGCGTGTTGCGGGCCACCAGCTCGTCCAGTTCTTTGATCAGCTTATGCTTACGCCCGAAGCGCAGCAGGCGCTCCACATCCAGTGCAAGGCGCGCGTCGCGCTGCTCCGGCGTCAGGGTGGTGCAGTCAAAATCGTTCTTTGCCATGATACAAGCCCTCCTGTAGCGGTGTGTTTTGTGTTCCGTTGTATTTACCATACCGCTTTTTCCTCTCGTTTTCCATGGCGCTGTGTGCCAAGGTTTTGCAGTTTTTGACCAAACTGCGATTTGCACCGCGCAATTTTCTGTCTCTATTGTCGCATTTTGGCGCTGGGTTGTCAATAATTTGTTTTTATGTATGAGTCTGGCACAACGGAAAAACCCGGCACTGCAATGCCGGGTCTTTTCTATAAGATATAGTTGTAGCGTAAAGGTTCCTTGAGGGGAGTCCCTCTTTACTCTACAAACCGAAATTGATCGCTATATTCCGCTCTTGCGTTATACTCGCTTATAAATAATTGGTTCGTCATACCCAAAAGTTTTCTTTCCATTAACTTCCATGCTTTCAGATACTTCCAGGCAACTATCCGAAAACTTTTCCCAGAGCTTAAATGTCATTACTGGTGAGAACCGGCTTACACTGCCGCCTTCCCAGATTCCATCCTTTTCATGGTAGATCGCCGGAGTAAATTTTTCGGATTTTTTCAATTCAGCATAATCAACATTTTTCATAGAACTATATGAAAATGTACTCTTATCTTCTCCTTCAGGTATTTCATAAGAAGACAATACAATTTCATCTTCTTCCTCTGTAATCAGGAAAAGATGTGGTGAAGCATGGCGTTTTCCATTTGTCTCATAGTAGCTTTCTTCAACAACAAATTTACCGTTAAAATCTTTAGGAAGGTTCAAAATTTTCCCATTGCAGATTGTATTAATGTGTTCTGCATAAGGATATATTTTTCCTTCCTTCTGCATCTTATCAAACTGCTCTTTGTTATTAAAGTGTCCCGTCATCATATCAACAAAATTATCAAGTTTCACCATGTTTTTTACCTCCGCAAGCATCGATTTATCCACTACACAGTATACGCGGTTTTCCACGTCTTATCAATAAAAGCAGCCGCCCGGGCTAACCGGGTGGCTGGGTGGAGTATGATTTACAGCTTACTTTTTCAGGTCGCTGAACAGGTCTTTTTCGTACACACCGTCGGCGACGAGCTTGGCGAAGCTGTCAATGACGATTTGCTTGTCCTCAGCATAGGTGACGCCAAACCACTTATCGTGGGTAGGCAGGACCTTAACGCTGACCTTGTCGGCGTGCAGCAGCTCGTCGATGTAGATGGGCAGCAGATACTCGGCTTTCAGCGGGTTGGCGGGGGCGGCTTTCTCGAAGAACTCCACAAAGCCGGCGTCCAGCAGGTCGACGAACTCAGGCGTCAGGCCCCACATATTCATCGAGACAAGGCTCTCAACGTCGATGGTCTTGCCGCCGGCAGCTGCACCCTCGGCAGTTTTCTCAATGCCGCTGGTCTCCAGCACGCCGGTCAGGTAATGCTGGTCGTTCATCTGGCAGATACCGCGGGTGACAGCGCCGTTATCGCTCAGGGTGTTTTTCAGCACGAAACCGGCCATGCTCAGCTTGCCCGGCTCGGCGGGGGTGTAGCCCTGCAAGAAGCTGTGCAGCTGCACAAAAGCTTCCTTACCGTAGTAGTCGTCGGCGTTGATGACAGCGAACGGCTCCTTGATGATGCCCTTGCAGGCCAGCACGGCCTGGCCGGTGCCCCAGGGTTTGGAGCGACCCTCGGGCACACTGTAACCCTCGGGCACATTTTCCAGTGCCTGAAACGCATAGTCGATCTCGACACCCAGGTCGGCGCAGATCTTCTCGATGCGGTCTCCGATGGCCTCTTTAAAGGCTTCCTCGATATCGTGGCGGATGATAAAGACGATCTTGTCAAAGCCAGCTTCGATGGCGTCGTGGATCGAGTAATCCATGATGATCTCGCCGTTGGGGCCGACTGCGGCCAGCTGTTTGATGCCGCCGCCGAAACGGGAGCCGATACCGGCCGCCATAATAACCAGAGCTGTTTTCATGAGTTTCCTCCTAAATTATCGCTGGGGTGCGTACCCGGCGTTGTAACTTTTATCTTCCTTACTTTTCAACATCCTGCGGGCAGTTTATGCACCCGCCATGGTCATAAGATACTGAATCGCGCTGGGGCCTGCCATGTAGAGGATGGCCACCTGCAGCAGGCACATGATGCCAAAGTAGAGCAGCGCCGCCAGCAAATTGGTGCCGCCGCGCTGGACCAGCAGCTCGGTGCGGCCGTCGCCCTCGGGGCATGCCATGTAGATCTCCTCGATCTGCGCCTTGCTGCTGTCGTGGTACCAGGACACGGCAAACATGCCCAAAATCACCTTGAACGCCCAGATGCCGATCTCGCCGATGGTGTAGGCGGCGGGCAGCCAGCCAAGCGGCAGGCTGCCGAAGAAGGTGGGGTTGAAGGTAGCAATGATCGACATAAAGCCGGGGATGCTCAGCACGATCATGACCAGCGTGGCCAGCAGGCCCTGCTTCCACATTTTGCGGTAGAACAGGTAGGCCGGGCCAAACAGAAACGCCGAGAGCGAAAGGGTGACTTTCTGCTTTGTCTCGCTCATGCGGAAAAACTGCATCAGGTAGTACATCGGGCTGCGGCCCACAAAGGCGGCCCAGTCCTTGGCCTTGATGCCCTCGATGGGGTCCTCGGGGCCGATCTCCCGCCGCTGGATGCCGTCCGGGCCTGCGGAGTAGGTGTCGATGTGGGGGCCGGGGGCAGCGCGGTCATTGCGGGGGGCACCGCCGGGGTTCACATCGCCGGGGTTGCGGGCGTAGATGGGACCCTGATCCTGCGGTTTTTGCGGGGCCGCGCCGGGGGCTTCCTCGCCTGCTTTGGGCAGCGGGCAGCCGCAATGGCTGCACCGCACCGCGCCGGGGGTGTTGTGGGTGCCGCAGTTGGGGCAGGTCGCCGCATGAGCGGCTTCGGCCGCACCCGCGCCGACTTCGGGTTTCCATTCAAACCCGGCCGCATGCTCGGACTGGTGCATGCAGGCGCCGACCTTCTGCCAGCAGGCCCGGTGGTAGGGGGTGCCGCAATCGGGGCAGACGACAATATCGTCATTATCCGTAAATTCCTGTTCACAAACAGGACAGTGGTTGCCAGTGTAACGTGCCATGAAATTTTATCCTCCCAGTAACATAAAGACATTATACCGCACCAATAAGATAAATGCAAAGAACTTTTTATGAAGTTTAGCAGTTTTGGGGCGGATATTGCTAATAGTTATGGCTAACTGTACTGCGTAATGCCTCCCTCTGCGAGGGAGGTGCCACGAATGGGGCGGAGTGAGAGACGATCTCTTTACCGCTTCTTTATTCCAGGCTCTCTCCCCCACCCGCTCCGCGGGAGCCTCCTCTCAGAGAGGGCCTTTTATGCCATCCTTCCCAACCTCCGAAATCCCTCTTTACAACGCCCCTTATTTGGTTTATACTATTATTATGTAGTTTTATGCCAACCTGACAAAACCGAGGGGTAACGATATGATCACCATTGACGAATTAAAAGCAAAACTCGGGGGGATGAAAACCTCTGTAGATGACCTGCGCGATGCACTTTCTATCGAAGCCAGCGAGAAGCGTCTGGCCGAGCTGGAGCATCAGATGACTCTGCCCGGCTTTTACGATGACCAGGCCCGCAGCCAGAAGATCATCAGCGAGATGGGCGAAGTGAAAAACAAACTGGAGCGCTTCGGCAAGCTGAAGACCCAGTACGAGGAAGCCGAGACCCTGCTGGAGATGATTGAGGAAGAGAATGATCCGGCCCTGGCCGCTGAGGGTGAGGAAGCCGTGGAGGGCGTGGAAAAGTCCATCGACGAGCTGCAGCTGATGACGATGCTGAACGGCGAGTACGACCACAGCAACGCCATCCTGACCTTCCACGCCGGCACCGGCGGCACCGAGGCCCAGGACTGGGCCGAAATGCTGATGCGCATGTACACCCGCTGGGCCGAAGCCCACGGTTACAGTGTGGAGGTACTGGACGTGCTGGACGGCGACGAAGCCGGCATCAAGTCCGCCTCGATGATGGTCAAGGGCGCCAACGCCTACGGCATGCTCAAGAGTGAGCACGGCGTCCACCGCCTGGTGCGCGTCAGCCCGTTCGACTCTCAGGCCCGCCGCCAGACCAGCTTCTCCAGCTTGGAAGTTATGCCCGAGCTGGACAACAACATCAACATCGAGATCAACCCGGCCGACATTGAGATGCAGGTCTACCGCTCCTCCGGTGCCGGCGGCCAGCACATCAACAAGACTTCCTCCGCCGTCCGTCTGATCCACAAGCCCACCGGCATCGTGACCAGCTGCCAGACCCAGCGCAGCCAGCTGCAGAACCGCGAGTACGCTATGGAAATGATGAAGGCCAAGCTGTACCAGATCGCGCTGCAGCAGCATAAGGACAAGATCGACGACATCAAGGGCGTGCAGAACGAGATCGCCTGGGGCCACCAGATCCGCAGCTACGTCTTTATGCCCTACACGCTGGTCAAGGATCACCGCACCAACTTTGAAAGCGGCAACGTGCAGGCTGTCATGGATGGCGACCTGGACGGGTTCATCTACGCCTACCTGAAAGCCAGCTCCCGCGGGGAACTGGAAGAGGTGTAATTCTCTTTTCCGCAAACTCAAAACGGTACACACTTTGCGGTGTGTACCGTTTTTTGTGTTTTGCCATGCTTTATTCACAATCAGCGGGTATACTAAACCAATAACGTTGCGATCATATCCCCGTACCCGCACCGGCGCGGCTTGGCCTGCATCCGCAACGGTATTTGTATTAAAAATTCTTTTGGTTCTCTTTCTTATAAGAAAAGGAACAAGGAGGTCATTCGTATGCCCATTCACGGCCTGACGGCGGCGGAGGTGGAAAGCCGCCGCGCAGCAGGGCTGACCAACTGCCCGCCCCGCTCCCCCACCAAAACCACCGGGGAGATCGTGCGGGACAATATCTGTACCTATTTCAACCTCGTGTTTCTGGTGCTGGCGCTCATGCTGCTGTCCGTTGGTTCCTGGCTGAACATGGGGTTTCTGGGTATCGTGTTCTGGAACACCCTCATCGGCATTATCCAACAGCTGCGCGCCAAAAAGACCATCGACGAGCTGACCCTTGTCTCCGCCCACAAGGTGCGCTGCCTGCGGGACGGACAGTGGGTGGAGCTGCTCTCAGACGAATTGGTGCAGGACGATGTGGTGGAGATCCGCGCGGGCGAGCAGATTGCCGCCGATGCTGTGGTACTGGACGGCACCGCCCAGGCCAACGAAAGTCTGCTGACCGGTGAAGCACGTCCCATCGCCAAAAATCCCGGGGACGGGCTGCGTTCCGGCAGCTTTTTGGCCGCCGGGCACTGCGTGGCTCGGCTGACCAAAGTGGGTGCCGAAAGCTACGCCGCCAAACTGGCTACTGAGGCCAAGGCCGACGGCCACAAGGTGGTCAAGGGCGAGATGATGCGCAGCCTGGACAAGCTGATCCGGGCCATCGGCATCGCGCTGGTACCCATCGGCGCGGCGCTTCTGTACAAGCAGCACTGGCAGCTGGGCGTGGCCATGCGCGGCAGCGTGGAGACCACCGTGGCGGCGCTGATCGGTATGATCCCCGAGGGCCTGTACCTGCTGACCAGCGTGGCCTTGGCCGTGGGCATGATGCGGCTGGCCCGCCGCCGGGTGCTGACTCAGGACATGAACTGCATTGAAACGCTGGCCCGGGTGGATGTGCTGTGCGTAGACAAGACCGGCACCATCACCGAGAGCACAATGCAGGCGGACGAGCCGGTTTTGCTTAATGAAAACGCGCCTGTCACCGACATTTTAACCGCCTTTTACAGCGGTGAGGAGCCAGACAACGACACCGCCCGTGCCCTGTGCGAGAAATTCGGCCAGGGTGGCAGCCCTTGGTTTGCCGCCCGCAGCATCCCCTTTAACACGGCCTACAAATACAGCGCCAAAAGCTTTGGGGCGCAGGGCAGTTATGTCGTAGGTGCACCGGACATTTTGGCCGGTGCCCGTCTGGCAGAGCTGCGCCCCGTACTGGACCCGCTGCTGGCCCAGGGGCGGCGCGTGCTGCTGCTGGCCCGCTGTAAGGGCGAACTGCCCGACCCGCCTGCCCGGCTGGACCCGGACACGCTGGAGTTTTTGGCATTGCTGCCGCTGCAAAACCGCATCCGGGAGAGCGCACCGGAGACCTTTGCCTACTTTGCGCGTCAGGGCGTGGACGTGAAAGTGATTTCCGGCGACGACCCGCGGGTCGTCAGCCATGTAGCCGCCCAGGCGGGCATCCGCGGGGCTGACCAGTGGGTAGACGCGGCAGCCCTGAAAAACGACCGCGAGTTGGAAAAAGCCGCCGCCCACTGCACGGTATTCGGCCGTGTAACGCCGGAGCAAAAGCGCAAGCTGGTACACGCCCTGCAAAAGCAGGGACATACAGTGGCCATGACCGGCGATGGCGTAAACGACGTTCTGGCGTTGAAAGATGCCGACTGCGGCATTGCTATGGCATCGGGTGCGCAGGCCGCCAGCCAGGTGGCACAGCTGGTGCTGCTGGATTCGGACTTCGGTGCGCTGCCCCATGTAGTGGCCGAAGGACGCCGGGTCATCAACAACATCCAGCGATCGGCGTCGCTGTTTTTGGTCAAAAACATCTTCTCGGTGCTGCTCAGCGTCGTATCGCTGGTGCTGCCGCTGACTTATCCGTTTTTGCCGCTGCAGCTGTCGCTGCTCGGCGCCGCAACCATCGGTACGCCAGCGTTTTTTCTGGCGCTGGAGCCGAACCACGAGCGGGTGCGCGGGCGTTTTATCTCCAACGTGCTGCGGGCGGCGCTGCCCGGCGGCATAACGGATTTTTTACTGGTATTTTTGGCGCAGGGGTTCTGCTTTGCCTTTGACCTGTCCAGCGATTACCTGGGCACCATCAGTACGATTGTGGTGCTGACAGTGGGCCTGATGGTACTGTGGGGCATCTGCCGCCCGTTCAACACCTGGCACTGGGTACTTTGGGGAGCGATGGCAGTCATCGGCTACGGCGGCGCGTTGCTGCTGGCCCCCTGGCTGGGGCTGGTCAAGCTGGATCTGGGCGGCACGCTAGTGCTGGTGGCCCTGCTTGGCCTGGCCGGGCCGACGCTGTTTGGCGTAAGCATGCTGAATACCCGCATCCACGGCGCCGTAGGCGAGGTACAGGATAAGGTGCGGCGAAGGAGAGAATCATAACGTCAACTAAAAGCCTCCCTCACAGAGGAAGGCATCTGCGCGTAAGCGCAGGCGGAGGGAGAGAGCCTTCCATCCAAAGCTCTCCCCACCCGCTTCGCGGGAGCCCCCTCCCAGAGGGGTCAAAAACACCGTCCTCCCGCCACACAACATAAAACCCGCGCTTTCCGGCAATGCCGAGAGCGCGGGTTTTCCTATTTGCAATATTTATTCCGTTTCTTCCCCGGCGGCGGCCCAGGTACAGGCCAGGCCGCACAGGCCAAACACACCCATGGCCAGGCCGGTCAGCAGATCAGGCATGGTCAGCATACCATTGAAAGCCTCAAACAGCGTTTGTGGCAGCTCGATGCAGGTGCACAGCAGAAAACATCCGGCCCCGGCGGCAAACAGCGTGTGACCGCAGGGCAGGCCCGGCGTCAAAAACACTTTAAGCAGCACCACCGCAAACAGCAGCGCCGCCACAGCACTGAGTACCCGCAGCGTGCAGGGGATGCGCCCCAGCGAGGCAGGCACAAACTGGAACCGCCACACCAGCCGCCATAAAAAAGCCAGCGGCAGCACCAGGCCCGGCAGTGCGCCGCCCAATTTCTGGCGGCGCACGCCAAAGCCGGTCAGGGCGCGCCAGCCGTACACCAGCAGCCATGCACCTGCCAGCACCGGCGTGATGACATCCGCCCAGGCGGTCCAGGCCGGGGTGGTGGCGTACAGTTCCGGGTAGGCGGAGATCGTCTGGGCCGAAGACACCGACAGCAGACCGCTGCCCAACAGCAGCGCGCCTGTCATCAGCATGCAACAGCCCAGGGGCAGGTTGGTGTCGGTTAGCTCTGTGGGCTGGGCAGCCACCCGCCGAGCAGGCAGGTAGGGCAGCGCCAGCGCCGCCAGCCAGGGCAGATACCGCGCCCACACCGAGGCTTGCAGCGCAAAGCCGGTGGAAGCATCCATCCACTGCAGCAGGTCCGCTACATGCAGCGCCGCCAGCACGATGCCGACAGCCAGCACAAGAACCGCATAGAATCGTTTATTTTGCATGGGTCTTCCCCCGTTGTTTCATAAGATGGCAGGCTTGTTTCATAGAATGTACAAGCGCTGGATACAAAACATTGTACCGCCACGCGCCCCAAATTGCAAGCATGGAGTGCCCATCTATGAAAAAATCATCCCTTGCCGTTTTCGCTTTTGCCCTTCTGGCGGCGGCTGCACCTTTTGCTGCGCTGCTGGTACCGCCTGCCGCGCCCACACCCCCAACGGATTCTGTCCAGGCGGACGATCTCTCCCCCGCCGCCACGCCGCAGCCTTTGCCCACGATGCCGCCCAGCAATGCTCAAAACGGCACCACCGTCCCTGATGCCGCGCTGGCAGCGGCGGACATCACCCTGTATGACGCCGACACCGGAACCAACCGGGTAGTGAGCGTGCGGGACTTTCTCATCGGTGCCGCCGCCTGCGAGATGCCGCCGACCTGGAACGACGACACCCTGCTGGCCCAGATGGTGGCCAGCCACAGCTATGCACTGGCGCTGGGGGCGCCGATGCAGGTCAATTCGGCCCTCTGCGCCGGGTGGACGGATACCGAGGTATTGAAAGCGCGCTGGGGCGATGATTTCACTGCCTACTACAGCCGCTTTGCCGCGCTGGCGGACGGAGCCGCCGGGGCATTGCTGTGCTATGGCGGTGCACCGGCCGCCGCCTGCTACCACAGCATCAGCAACGGCGTGACCGAGGCCAGCCAGAACGTGTGGACCTCGGCCCTGCCCTACCTGCAGGGAGTGGCCTCCCCCTGGGACAAGACGGCCGACGGCTACGAGACGACCATCACCTACAGCTGCGAGCAGGTGGATGCCATTTTGCAGGGCCTTGGTTTGGAGCCGGAGACACTGGCTGACACCGCCCCCGCCGCCTGGTTTGGCGCGGCGCAGTTGGACGAGGCCGGATATGTAGCTTCGATGTCCGTCTGCGGAGAAGCTTTTTCCGGCACGCGACTGCGGCGGGCACTGGCCCTGCGTTCGACCTGTTTTGCCGTGCAGTACGCCGACGGCACGTTCACCTTTACCACCCGCGGCTACGGCCATTGCGTGGGCCTGAGCCAGCACGGCGCCCAATCCATGGCCGAAGGCGGCGCCGATTGGCGGGAAATTTTGACCTATTATTTCCCCGGGTGCGAGGTAGTGGAGTAAAGCAAAAGGGATGCGCCGTGGAAAGCGCATCCCTGAAAATTCAGCCGTGCATTGTAGGGGCAGATGCTTGCATCCGCCCGCGGGTCGATGCAAGCATCGCCCCCTACAAAAGCAGCCGCCCTCTTACCCCTTCACCGGCTTTTTCAGTACGCCCATGATGAGTGCCGTCAGCAAACTGCCGCACAGCAGGGCAGTCAAAAATCCGATGGGGTTATCGATCACCGCGATGAGGAACAACCCGCCGTGGGGGGCCGGGCAGCGGCAGCCAAACTGCACAGCCAGCGCACCGGCCAGGCTGCTGCCTGCCATGCAGGCGGGCACCACGCGCAGCGGATCACGCAGCGCAAAGGGCAGTGCACCCTCGGTTACAAAGGATGCCCCCATCAGCAGGTTTTGCGGCGCAGTGCGACGCTCCTCCCTGGTGAAGCGGTGCGGGAACAGCAGGCAGGCCAGCGCCACGCCGATGGGCGGCACCATGCCGCCGATCATGACCGCCGCCATAATGTCTAGCTGGTCGCTGACCAACGCCAGCGTGCCAGTCAGGTAGGCGGCCTTGTTGATGGGCCCGCCATAGTCGGTGGCCATCAGCGCACCCAGCACAGCGCCCACCGTCAGACGGCTGCCGCCGCGCATCGAATCCAGCGCACGGTACAGCTTTTGGTTAAAGCGTCCCAGCGGCGGGTTGACCGCCAGCGCCATCAGCGCCGCAATGCCCAGCAAACTGAGCAGCGGCGTTAAAAAACTGCTGCGCACCTGCTGCAGGTTTTCCGGTATTTTTTTGCCCAGCCCGTTCAAAAAACGCACCAGCAGGCCTGCCGCAAAACCGGCAATCAGCGCACCCCAGAACCCGGAGGACACCCAGCTGAGCTTATTGCCCGCCGTGGTGCCCAGCTGAGCCATGTAGCCGCCCATCAGGCCCGGCATGAACGCCGGGGCGTCGCCGATGCTGACCGCAATGGACGCCGCCAGCACCGGGTAGATCAGCACAAAGGCCTCTTTGCCGATATTATTCAGCAGGTCGCAATATTTTTGCGCCAGGCCCATCTGCGCCAAAAGCAGCGACAGGGCGATCATGACGCCGCCCACCACCACAAAGGGAATCATGTAGGAGATGCCGTTCATCAGGTGGCGGTACGTTTCGCGGCCCAGCTCCCGCCAATCGCTGGTGCGGAAGGCGTTGCCGCCGCGGTAGACGGGCACCTTGCTGTTCAGCGCCTTGTTCAGCACGGCGTCAGCATTGCGCACCGCGTCACCGGCCGAGACTGTCACCAGACGCTTGCCCACGAACCGCGCCATCGACACGCCCTTGTCGGCGGCAATGATGATGCAGTCTGCGGCGGCGATCTCGTCGCTTTCCAGCTCGTCGTTCACGCCCACCGCGCCGTTGGTCTCCACTTTGATGGTCACGCCCCGCTCCTGCGCCGCTTTGCGCAGGGCCTCGGCCGCCAGGTAAGTGTGGGCCACGCCCATAGGGCAGGCCGTAACCGCCAGCAGCCGGTACTGGGCCGGGGGCAGCGGCGTCTCGGCGGCAGGGCTCTCCTCTGCAGGCGGCGGAGCAGGTTCCTCGTGCCGGGTGATCAGGCTGCAAAAAGCCGTTGGCGTGGGGGCATCCAGCATCTGCCGGCAGACTTCCTCATCCAGCAGCAGGGTGGCCAGGCCCGCCAGCATCTGCACATGCAGGTCGTTGGCATCTGCCGGTGCAGCGATCAAAAACAGCAGCCGCACCGGCTCGCCGTCCGGCGTATTGCAGGGCAGCGGCGGGTCCAGCGTTAAGGCGGCCAGCTCGGCATGGGCCACCCCTGCGCTTTTGGCGTGGGGGATGGCCAGCCCGCGGCCCATGCAGATGCCGCCCATTTTTTCACGTTCCAGGACATCCTGTTCAAATTGTACGGTGTCGGTCAGGCAGCCGCTTTTCTGCACCAATTCCACCAGTTGGTGGATCGCCGCAGGCAGAGAATCCGCCTGTTGGCGCAGCGCCACGCAGCAGGGCTGCAGGTGATCTGTGATGTGCATTGGGATGTCCCCCTTTGGAAAATTTATACAATCCGAAAAAAGCGGCCCCGCCAGAACGGAGCCGCTTTTATAAAGTTTACGTGGATTAGTTGAGCAGGGTCAGCTCGGTCTCGGGATCGAACAGGTGAATCTTGTTGGTATCCATGGCAACCACGATCTTGTCGCCGCGGCGAGACTTGGAGGTGGGAGCCACACGAGCCATCAGGTTCTGGCCCTGGTAGGTCAGGTACAGGTAGATCTCAGCGCCCATCAGCTCGGAGACTTCGACCTCAGCGGAGATGTGGCTGTTGGGATGCTTCTCGAGGAATTCCTCGTCGTCCTTGATGTCCTCAGGACGGATGCCGACCTTCAGGGTCTTGCCAACGTAAGCGTCCAGCTTGCCGTCGGCGGTCTTCTCCTTGGGCAGAGGAATGTCGCTGCCGGCCAGATCAACGGTGAACTGGTCGCCGGTCTTCTTCAGGGTGCCGTCCAAGAAGTTCATCTGCGGGCTGCCGATGAAGCCTGCGACGAAGATGTTGCAGGGATAGTCGTACAGGTTCTGCGGGGTATCGACCTGCTGGATCAGGCCGTCCTTCATGACGACGATGCGGTCGCCCATGGTCATGGCCTCGGTCTGGTCATGGGTAACGTAGATGAAGGTGGTAGCCAGCTTCTTGTGCAGCTTGATGATCTCGGTACGCATGCTGGTACGCAGCTTAGCATCCAGGTTAGACAGAGGCTCGTCGAGCAGGAAGACGGCCGGGTTACGGACCATAGCGCGGCCCAGGGCAACACGCTGGCGCTGACCACCAGACAGAGCCTTCGGCTTACGGTCGAGCAGGTGCTCGATCTCCAGGATTTTAGCAGCCTCACGGACGCGCTTGTCGATCTCGTCCTTGGGCATCTTGCGCAGCTCCAGGCCGAATGCCATGTTCTTGTACACGGTCATGTGCGGGTACAGAGCGTAGTTCTGGAAGACCATGGCGATGTCGCGGTCTTTCGGGGGAACATCGTTGATCAGGCGGTCACCGATGTACATCTCACCGCCGGAGATCTCCTCCAGGCCAGCGATCATACGCAGGGTGGTGGACTTACCGCAGCCGGAAGGACCGACGAAAACGATAAACTCCTTATCAGCGATCTCGAGGCTGAAATCAGGAACAGCAACAACATTGCCGGGATAAACTTTCTTAACGTGACGGCAGCTAATGGAAGCCATAATACGTATCCTCCAGTTATTTACAGTGGTTTGCAGCCCGGGTAGAGGGGGCTGTCTTTCTTGACAAGACTATAATAACAGGTTACAATTGGTTTGAAAATAGCATTTTATTGATATAGAGGTGTTGAAATTGATATTTGACCCGGAAATTTACTGCACAGCTGCCGAGACCCGCGAACTGGACGGAAAGGATGCCGTCACACTGGCTGGCGCCGGGCTGTGGGCAGGGGTTCTTTCCCGCGGGGAGTGCCTGTTGGAAGGTCTGGCCCGGCCGGGGCAGAGCGGGGATATTCTGTTAGGCCCCTCCCCACTGGCGCTGACGCCGCAGACCGATTGCCACCTGGTGGCCGTGCGGCTGACCGGCCTGTGTGCCGACGCCTACCTACTAAGTATGGGCACGCCCTGCTGGGCTGATGGCGCGGCCTGTCCCGGCGCGGCGGAGCTGATCGCCCAGCTGCACGGCGGCGGCAGTGCCCCCCTGGCCTACGGCCTGCTGTGCGCCCTGGGCAAGGCGGATGAGACAGCCCGCCCCCTGCCGCCGCTGGTGGCCGAGGCAGTGGCGGCCATCCGGCAGAATTACATGGCACTGTACGGCGTGGAGGAATTGAGCGAACAGCTGGGCGTGACGAAGAGCCACCTGGTACGGACGTTCAAGCAGGAGATCGGCGTGTCGCCGGGGAAGTACCTGACCAATGTGCGCATTGAGGCCGTGAAGGCACTGCTTTTGAGCGACGAGTACAATTTGGAGATGATTGCCGGGATGACGGGGTTTTCGGGGGCGAACTATTTGTGCCGGGTGTTTAAACGGGAGGTGGGGGTATCCCCTGCCGCCTGGCGGGCGGCAGCCGCGCCTTTGCCGGCGGTGCCGAAATTGCCGCCGAGAAGTGCGGAGATGTTTGTTTAATACAAACACAAAAGCCCGCAGAAAATCTGCGGGCTTTTGTGCATAGAGGGGTGGGAAAGTATATAAAGGTCAGTGAATGTCGTAAATTTATGCATCGCCATATTGATGCGTCGCTTGATTGATTACAGCTATCATTATAGCCTTTTTTCTTAATTTGTCAAACGTCCCCCTTGCAATTTGTTTTTAAAAACATTATAATAAACCAGTAAATGCTTAATTATATTTAGTTGCCGCCGAAAAAATCACACTTTTCCTATTTTGTCAAACCTCACAACGGCGCTTTTCTTCATTTTATTTTTTTGTGCGCATTATACAAAACTTTGTAAGAGGAGTCATCCCATGGACGATCTAGACCATAAAATCGTACAACTTTTATCCGAAAATGCACGTATGCCCGTCAAAGACATAGCACAGAAGGTCAGTCTGACCAGCCCGGCCGTGTCCAGCCGCATCCATCGGCTGGAGCAGGAGGGTATCATCGGCGGCTACACAGTGGTGCTGCGCAACCCCGGCGCCCCCGCCCGTGTGGAGGCGCTCATCTCTGTTTTGGTGGATGCCGCCACCCGCGCCAGCTTCCTGGCGATGATCGAGCAGGAGTCCCAGGTCTTGCAGTGCTTCCGCGTGACAGGCAGTTACAATTTTATTATTAAGGTAAGCTGCACCGACATCGACGCGCTGGAGCATCTGCTGACCAAGATGCAGAAGATGGGTTCCACCAACACCCAGATCATCCTGAACACCCAGCTGGACCGCAATCTGGCATTTTAACGAAAGAGGACGTTATGTACTTTTGCAAAAACTGCGGCCGCATGGCCCATCCCGGCGAAGACCACTGCCCCAAATGCGGTGCTGCCCACATCCAGCCCGCCCCCGCAGCAGCAGCCCCTACCGGGCCTGCCGCCCCGCAGTATCACCCGGCCGAGGACGCCCCGGAGCAGGATGTTCCGGCCCTGGGCTTTGGCAGCACGCTGGGCACGCTGGTCATCTTTGCCATCCCTCTGGTAGGCTTTATCATGATGCTGGTGTGGAGCTTTTCCGGCGGACCGGACAGTGCTCGCAAGCGCCTGGCCCGTGCTTATCTGGTCCGCACGCTCATCATCGCGGTTATCTTTGCGCTGCTGTTTTTGATCGGCGCGCTGAGCCTGGCGGCCGTTTCCCACAGCCTGTACTACGCCCTGCGCTAAGGAGGCCGTATGAAAGCAAGTGTCATTATCCCAAACCTGAACGGTGCAGGCTGGCTGCGTGACTCCATCGAGTCCATCTGGGCACAGACCGAGCAGGATTTTGAACTGATCGTCATTGACAATGGCTCCACGGATGAAAGCCTGGAGATTGCCCGCAGCTATTGCGGCCGCGACCGCTACACCCTGATTGAAAACGCCGAGAATACCGGTTTTTCCCACGCCGTCAACCAGGGCATAGCCATTGCCAAAGGCGAGTACATGGCTCTGTTCAACAACGACGCCTTTGCCGAGCCGACCTGGCTGGCGGAGCTGCTCCGCACTGCTGAGGCAGACCCCAAGATCTTTGCCGTCAGCAGCCTGATGCTGCGCTTTTACGAGCCGGAACTTGCCGATGATGCGGGCGATTACGTGACTATTTTGGGGTTTGCCTGCAAGCGCGGCGACGGCCTGAAGGCAAGCCGATACACAAAACCCTGCCGCATCTTCAGTGCATGCGGCGGCGCGGCGCTGTACAGAAAATCCATTTTGGATAAAATCGGCGTTTTTGACGAATTGTTTTTTGCCTATTATGAGGACGTGGACCTAAGCTGGCGCGCGAACAACTTTGGTTACAAGAACGTTTATTGCCCAACGGCGCGGTGCCGGCACATCTGCGGTGCCACAACGGGTGCAGTGCGGTACAATCCGTTCAAGAGCATCCAGAGCGGACGGAACAGCATCCTGCTGCCCTACAAGAACCAGCCGTTGTTGATGATGCTGCTGAACCTGATCCCGATGGTGCTGGGGTATCTGCTGAAAGTGGTGATGTTCCGGTTCCGTGGGTTTGGCAACGATTATGCGAAAGGCTTCCACGAAGCCTGGGTAGCCCTGCCGAAGCTGAACAAGCCGAAGTTCCATTGGAAAAACCTGCCCAACTACATCTGGGTCGAGTGCAGTTTAATTGTCGGCCTGTTCCGCTACCTCATCTACCGCATCCAGCGCGCGCTGAAGGTGACCTGATTTGTCCCTTTTCTTGAAAAAAGGAACCAAAAGATCTTTAAATTAAAAATGGGAGATACGGTCTGCGACCGTATCTCCCATTTTTGTTTAGAGTTTCTTCAGTTCCTTCTTTGCAAAGAAGGAACGAATCAGGCTGACCGCCGACGCGCACAGGGCGGGGTAGAGGATGAGGCAGAAGGTTTGATACCAGGTGGGGACAAGGTACTGCCACCAGGCGGGCAGCGTCGAGGCGGCGTTCAGGGTCAGGGTCGCCGGGGCAAAGGTCAGATCCACCGTCTTGTTCTCGTCCGGGCTGCAGGGGTCCAGGCGCAATGCCGCAATGCTCGTGCGGGGCAGCGTGTACAAGTACTGGCCGTTGCCAAGGTTCTGCGGGAACACGCGGCGATCCTGGCTGTAATCCTCGCCCACTTTCGTGGTGTAATACAGGCACATCTCACGGGCGTCGCCATCAAACGTTACCGTGTAGCTCAGCGTGCGCACCACCTGGCCGGAGACATCCTCCAAAATCATCTGCGGGTCACCGTTGGTGGTGGTCAGGGTCAGGGCCGACTCCGCGGTCGCCTGTTCCTCGGCGGGTTCCAGGCCCACCAACTGCCAGCTCTGCACCGGGATGATCTGCTCGGTCATGCGCCCCTGGGCCTTGGCCAGGGCATCGCTGCCAGCATGGGCCAGGCTCAGCACCAGCCAGACGGCCACCGCCAAAATGTAACAGGCCGCAGGCACCGCGCCGCGGCGGGCGAAGAAAGTTTTCAACCGTTTCATGCGGCACCCCCTTGCATTTCCACCGGGGCATAGCCCGCATCGGTCACGCGGTACAGCAGGGTCTCCCCTGCCTGGGCGGCGGCCAATTTATCCGTAAACAGGTCGCTGTAACTTTGCACAAAAATATCGTCCAGTTTTTGGATGTACAACACCGTGCAGCCGTTGCCGCGCACGATGGCATCCAGTTCATCTGCCGTGATAGCGTGATAATAGGTTGCTTTTACGCCCTCGTCGGGCTTGAGTTCCGGCAGACCAAACGTACCGCCACCGCCGTTCATTTCAGACATAATGCCGGAGTAATCCACCAGCACTGGGTAAAAATCAAACACGGCGCTGAACCAGCCCTCGCCGTTATCGCCCTGACTGACGTAGAACACACGGTCGTCGGGCTGCAAATTCTCGCAGACGTACTCGGCCTCGGCACGAGCCTGCTTGCGGTCGGCAAATTCGCTGTCCGCAAAGCCCAGCACGCTGAGCTGCGGCAGCACGATCTGATTCTGCCGCACCAGCATGGCAACAGCCAGCAGCAACACAATGCCCTGCGCCGCCAACGGGCGCTTGGGGGCATAGCGGCTGGTGGTAAAAGCAGCCGTGGGGCCGTTGACTTTACTGACCGTCTCCAGCTGTGGCTGCAAAGCAATCATCAGACAAGCCAGCGCCATCAGGAACCAACCAATGTAATAACTTTCGATATAACGGTTATAATCTTCCAGCCGCTCCGCCTGGAACGGCTTAAAGATAAAACCGTAGCTGAGCGCCAGTTCGAGGTTATACCCAAAAAAGCAGACAGCGGACAGCACACCCATGCTGCCGATGCGCAGCCGCAGACGGCGGGAACCGGCCGTGGCCAGTGCCACCACAAACACAACGGCAATCAGCACCACGATGTTGCGGCCCTGACCGATCATGCCCAGTTTGCCGTCGCTGGTCCAGAACTGGTGGCCCATATCGGCCATCGCCTGGCGGAACTGGGGTTCGCGCTCGGCAAAAAAGCCGGTGACGGGCCGACCCAGCAGAATCTTGATGCCGTTGATGACCACTGCACCCATCGAGGCAGTCGTCTCACCGACACCGCCCTCGCTGGCGTTGCGGCTGACGAGCCAACCTACGTAGCGGACGTTCCACAAATAATACACAGCCATGGGCGCGGCAAAGCAGGCCACGGCAAAGCCTGTACGGCGGGCAAGGCCCTGCTTGAATTTACCATCACAAAACAGCCAGGCGTCCACGGCGATCAGCCCGGCAGCTGCCAGCGACAGCACAAAGTCATTGGCTTTTAAGTTTGCGGCCAGGGCCAGCACCGGCAGCACAGCCCAGCGGGGGCCATCCTGTTGGCGCAGGGCCAGCCACACAGCCACCGCACTGCCGAACACCAACCCGGCCGGGATGTCGCCGTAGGACGACAGGTAGACGGTAGTCAGGTAGATGGTGTGGTTGTACACCGTGAAGAAAAACGGCGTGACCCACAACACCGCAGCCATGGGCACGGCCACACGCCACTGCTTCCACGGCAGGACGCTGAGCACAGCGGCATACACGGCAAAGAACAATACATCGTAGGCGAGATAGATTTTCCAGTCTGCATACCGGCCAAAGAACTGGAAAAAGTAGCTGAGCAGCGGCAGACCTGGGTTCTGCGTCACCGCCCAGGGCGTGCCCAGCGAGGCGGTGGAGTACAGGCTGTTATCCACCTTGGTGACTTTGACGGCGGTGGCCCAGAGGGAGAATTCATCGGACACCGTGGCCATGGGCTGGCGCACGAAGAAGTACACGGCAAAGGCCAATGCCAGCGCCCAGAAGGTCACGCTGCCAGGCGTTGCCAATTGCGCGTAGTAGCGCTTTTTGCCCTCTTTCGGCGGCAGCAGCGCCCACACGCCGCCTGCCGCACACAGGGCGTACACAGCCCAGGCGGCGGGGTACAGCACCCCGGCCATACCGGCCAGCGTAAGCACCGCCACGATGCAGGACAGCGTTACCAGCGGGGCCAGCCCGGCCGGGACCCGCGCTTTGAGCGTGAGCGCGGCGCTGCCCAAAAACAGCGCCGCCAGCGCTGCCATTACGCAGAAAATTTCCATTGCTTATCCTTGTCTGTTCCTTTTCTTATAAGAAAAGGAGCCAAAAGAATTTTAATATAAAATACCGTTTTGTGGTTGGGGGGTAGGTTGCGATGACGCGGGGAAAGCGAGGCAGGGAATGGTTGTAGGGGCGAACATTGTTTGCCCGCGTGTGTTTGCACTGCCGCGAGGTTGGCGGGCGCACAGTGTGTGCCCCTACAGATGCCGCTTATCCCTATTTTTGCTTTATTATGTTGCAAGTTTCTTCGGTTCCTTCTTTTCAAAGAAGCAACAAAACACTCCAGCAACAAACGCAGGGACAAACAGCAGTGCCAGCAGTTGGCCGGCGGCGGGGATAAAGCGCAGATACCACGGGGTGTCCGGGTTCAACGTCACGCCAGTGAAAAGCGTCGGCACGCCGCCTACGCTGTCGGGGTCGATGCGCAGGCCCGTGACCCACTGGCCGCCCAGATCAAACGTGTACACGCCGGGGGCAGTGACTTTGGCGTAGACTTTCTGCGCCTCGGTGTAGTCGGTCTGGCCGGGCTTGAGATAGTACAGCGCCACGCCACCCGGGGGCAGACGGTGCGCAGCATCCAGCTCCACTGTTTCAATATAACCCTGCCCTTGCCAGTAGATGTGGGGGTCGCTGTCGGTAGAAAGATACCAGTTGGGATCGTCGTCCGGGGCGGTCCACCACTCGTTGCTGGAATAGGCGGCAAAACTCTCGGTGGTAAGCTCGTCCGGTGCCAGCGTGACCTGGGGCATTTTGCCCTGCATTTTGTAGTTCAGCATCACGGCACTGCCCGCCAGGCAGCGCACCAGCCACAGCACCACCGCCAGCAGGTAAGCTAGCACCAGCGTTTGACGCGGGTTGAAGAGCGCTTTTTTCTGCATTATTCCACCCCGCTTTCTGCCACCGCGGCCAGCGTAAAGGGCACGGCGGCGTCTGCGCCCTCAAAGTGGTAGAGGGTCGCGGGCATGTCGGCGGTCAGGCCGCCCTCAAAATAGGGGCTGAACTCCCGCTGCAGGTAGTCATCGGCACGGTCAATGAGCAGATAATCGCAGTCTTTCTCCTGCATATAAGCCGCCAGCGTGGCGGGCACGCAGACGGCTTTATAATCGTACAGCGTCCAATTTTCGCTTTCGACCAGGTTCATAAAGTCGCTGTCCCAGCGATCCTGGGTCTCGCCCAAACGACCGTAAAAGCCGCCGAAGCCGTTGACCACCTGGGCCGTCAGCTCGTAGCGGTAGTAGTACCAGCGGGTGGCGTCGTCGCCCTGGCTCAGCACCAGCACACGGTCGGGCCAATCCAGCACCGTATTCATCGTGTCAGCGCGGTCTTGCACGTCAGCACGCAGGGTGTACAGGCTGTCAGCATCCGACCAGAAGCCTGCTGCCGGGATGCCCCGCCAGCAGAAGATACCCACCACAGCGGCGGCCGCACAGGCCAGCACACAGCAGCTCCACCGGGCGGCGGCACTGCGGGCCAGCAGACAGAGCATAGCCAGCATCCACGCCTGGTAGTAGGGGCTTAAATAGCGGTCGTAGTCCTTGAGGGCCAGGCCCTCCACGTCCGAGAAATTGTAGTAATACAAAATGAGGTGGAACGCATACAGCGCGGCGAAGCAGAACGCGAACGCCAGATGCGCCATCAGTACACGGCGGCGGGCCGGGCCTTTTTCGGCGGCAAAAAACGCCGCTGCTGCGACCATGGTAATAACCGCCACCGCCATGATGCCGCCGCCCAGCAGGCAGATACGCCGGGTGAAGAAAGCATTTCCCATGGCGGCCATAATTTGCGCAAACTTGCCATCGCGGCCAATGCCCAGCAGCTGCTTGACGCCACCCGTCAGCACCGCGCCGTAGCTTAAGCCCGCGCTGCCCACGCTGGCGCCGGTGTCCACCGTGGGGGTCACGGCGGCAGTGTAGCGGCTCCAGCTTGCAAAGGCAGCCACCACGCAGACGGCCAGGCCGCCAGCGCGCAGAAACGCACGCGGGAACGATTGTTTGATTGGTTTATCGGCGGTGACCAACTGGTCAAGGCCGATCAAAAAGGCGGCGATCAGCCCGTAGGCAAAGCAAATATCTTTCGTCAGGGTCAGCAGCATCAGCGGCAGGGCCGTCAGCCAGAATGCCCGCCTGCGGTGCCCTACAGAATAATACAGGCAGAGTGCCCCGCCAAACAGCATTGCCAGCGGCAGGTCCGCCATGGCGTTGGCATACTGCGGCGCATAGCTGCCCGCCGGATTGTTGGAGAAGAAGAACGGCAGCACAACCCCGGCCCCGAACACAAGGATGCCCCCCGCCCACCGCGGGCGAGGCAGAGCCGAAGCTGCCGTCACACAGGCCAGAGCCAGGGTGTCCAGCGCGGCCAGGCAGGCCCACTCAGCCCACAAACCAAAGGGCTGGAACAAGAACGTCACCAGGCTGGTGGCCGGGTAGGTAAAGCTGGCTTTCAGGTTGACGGGATCGGCCACATAAAACGCGGCGCGCTCCACCACCATTTTGGGCGCAAGGCCCCAGGCGGTGAACTCGTCCCACTGGGTAAACATGGGCCGGTGCAGGGCAAACAGGCACCAGATAAACGCAGCACCACCCAAAAACAGTGCAAAGCCGGGGCGGGTCAGGGCGGTTTTCACCGCCGTTCCCACACCTGCCAGGCGCAGGCGGACAACGCCCACAACCACCGCAGCACCCAACAGCAGCACAGCTGCCGCCGCGCCAATGCGCAGATTGCCCAGCATGCCAAACGGGTACAGCACCAGCGCGGCGGCGCTGAGCAGCGGCAGCGGCAGTAAAGCGGCGTCACAATCCAAAAGGGCGGCCAACACCGCACCGGCACCCGCCAGCAGAACCAGCAGGAACAGCCCCCAGGCCAAGGTCAGCACAGTACAAGTCACCCCCTGTAGTTATTGATAAATGACGTAGACAGGTCCAATAAAGTAATGCTGAAAGAGCAGCACCGCCCCCGCAAAGGCGTACCAGCCGCACAGCGGCAGGGCCAGGGCCTCTCCCCTTTCGGCGGTCAGGGCCGGTTTTAACGCGCGGCGGATCAGCGCCGCCACGCCCACAGCCAGCAGCAGCCAGACGGGCAGGAAGTACCGCGTTTGCAGACCCACGATGCGCACCATGCCCACCGGCGTGTAGGTGATGTACATGGCGGTCATGGCGCCCACAGCGTAGACGGCGGCGAACACGCTCAGCCAGCCGTTGCGGCGGCGGCCCAAGGCGTTCGTCTTCGGGGCGCAAAGCAGCGCGGCAGCCAGCAGCACCATTGGGCCGGTCAGGTTGAGGAACGCGACGGGCATATCCTTCCAGCCGAAAAGCCCCAGCTGGCCCAGGAAACCATCATTCTCATAGAGTGTACCCAACAAAACCGCGATATAACGCAGCGGATTTTTCAGCACAAACAAAAGCTGTGCCCCACCGTTGACGGTACTGCCGCCCTGCCGGGCGATGGTGCCGTAATTATGACGCAGCAGCGTGCCATATTGCTCCACAATTTGGGTCAGCAGCAGTGCGCCCGCCAGCGTGCCCACGGTGTACCACGCGCGGTTGAGTCTGGCTTTCCACTCGTTCTTGCGCACGACCACCAGCGGCAGCACCACCCACAGCAGGTTGATGTAGGGCTTGGTGCCGTTGGCAAACACGCAGGCGGCCGTGTAAACAGCGGCGGTGCGGCCGTCCCATTCCGGGCAGGTCAGCAGCGCCAGCATCAGATAATAGCACGCCAACAACGCAGCATCGTAACTTAACGAAGCCCCCATGTACAGCGACATGGGCAGCAGCATCACGGCCAAGAACGCCGGACGGCACTTTTTGGCGCTGCGCAGCGCCGCGTAACACAGCAGCGTGTAGGCCAGCAGGTTCATCAGCCGCCCGCCGTACAGGCAGCCCAGCGCGCCAAACCCAAACAGCCGTGCCAACGCCATGCCCAGTGCCCCGGGCAGGAACGGCAAAATCAGAAAGCTGATGGGTTCGGTGACGGAATCTGCCGCAGAATCGCGCTTTTCCCAGTTGAGGTACTGGGTAAAGCTGTCCCAGATGCTCTCCACCCGGCCGTCTTTGCCATACTGTTTTAAGGCGTAACCTGCGGTGTTATAGGGCTGCTCGGCGTTCGTGTCAGGGTCAGTGCCCAGGCCCGCTGAGGTGTGGGCATTGACCCACGCGCCAGGGAAGGCGTCCATCAGCTCGTTGACATCCTCGGGGTAGCTTCGCTTAGCGTCAAAGTCAAAGCGGCCCATAGAGATAGCGTAGGTCCGCAGATAATGGTCGGTTTCATCGGGCGTTTGCAGGGGCGGATTGGCAAAGGCGAACAGTGCCCCGCACAGCAAAATGCAGCAAGCCCCCCGCTTGGCGAAGTCCTTACAATGCCGCAGCAGCAGCGTCGCCGCACCCGACGCCATGGCCAGCACCACGCAAAGGCCGGTGATCTGCAGCGGCGGCACACCCCGGGCATCCAGCCCGTAAAAGACACGCCAGTAGTAGCTGACGATGACGCCCGCCACGGCGCACAGCCCCAACACGAAAGCCCACCGTGCGGCGGGGTGCCATACGGTGGGTGAAAATTTGCGTTTGTTTGACGAATTTTCCATAGATTACAGGATATACTGGCCGACCTTGTACTGGTCCAGGTTACCGCGCAGGAACTCGATGGTAGCGGCAAGGCCCTGCTCAAAGGTGTACTGGGGCGCCCAGCCGGTCAGGTTGCGCAGCTTGGTGGAGTCGCCCAGCAGGCGGTTGACTTCGCTCTTTTCGGGGCGCAGGCGCTCGGTCTCGCAGACGATCTTGGCGTTGGGGTTAATCTGGGCGATCAGCTCGTTGGCCAGGTCACCGATGGAGTGCTCCACGCCGGTGGCAATGTTCAGCTCCTGACCGATGGCGGCATCGCAGTCCGCGATGGTCATAAAGCCGTTGGCGGTGTCTTTGACATAGTTGAAGTCGCGGGTCGGGGTCAGGCTGCCGAGTTTGATCTCGGTCTGGCCCGCCAGCAGCTGGGTGATGATGGTGGGGATGATGGCGCGGCCGCTCTGGCGCGGGCCATAGGTGTTGAAGGGGCGCACGATAGTGACGGGCAGGTCGAAGCTGCGGTAGAAGCTTTCGGCCAGGCGGTCAGCACCGATTTTAGTAGCCGAGTAGGGGCTTTGACCCTGGAAGGGGTGCTTTTCGTCGATGGGCACATACTGGGCTGTGCCATAGACCTCGCTGGTGGAGGTGACCAGCACGCGCTGGGTGTCCAGCTCGCGGGCGGCGTTCAGGACGTTGAGAGTGCCCTTGATGTTGGTGTCCACGTAGCTGTCCGGGCTGTGGTAGGAGAACGGAATTGCGATGAGGGCGGCCAGGTGGAAGACACGCTCCTGCCCGCGCATGGCGGTGCGCACGCCGTTGGGGTCGCGCACGTCGCCCATGAAGATGTCGATCTCATTGCGGATCTCCGGCGGCAGGGTGTCGATCCAGCCCAGCGAGCCGAAAGAGTTATACAGGCAGAAGGCGCGAACTTTTTCGCCGCGCTTGACAAGTTCTTCGGTGAGGTGGCTGCCAATAAAGCCATCTGCACCGGTAACCATTACGGTATGTGCCATTGTTTGCTCCTTACTCTATAAAGGGTCATCCAGAAGGTGGATTCCCCCACAATTTCAATTATTACAAAATAGTATAACCGATTTCGGCAAAGATTTCAACTATAAAGTAAAAGCCCGCCGGGGCGGGGCGTTGTCCCCTACCAGGCGGGCATGATTTTGTGGTAACTTTCCCAAAGGCTTCTTGGCTGCGCGGCAGCGCAGCCTGGGGGATTGAAGCGTTTGGATGGTAGACCTCGTTGTAACGCAGACGGGGCAATCCCCCAGTCAGCCTATCGGCTGACAGCTCCCTTTACACAAGGGAGCCTTTATACCATGCAACCCGTTCGTGGGTCTATTAGTTCTTTTAGTTACTTTTCTTTCAAGAAAAATAACAATTAAACAATTAGATAATCTCCACTTTCTCCATCACGACCGGCGTGCGGGGTTTGTCGTTCCAGTCGGTGGAAACGGCGGCGATCTCGTCGACGACGTCCATGCCGGAGACCACATGGCCGAAGGCAGCGTAGCCGCCGTCCAGGTGGGGTGCATCCTGGTGCATGATGAAGAACTGGCTGCCGGCGGAGTTCGGGTCCATGGCGCGGGCCATGCTGATGACGCCGCGGGTATGCTTAATGGGGTTGACGACGCCGTTCTGCAGGAACTCACCCTTGATGTGCCAGCCCGGGCCGCCCATGCCGGTGCCCTCGGGGCAGCCGCCCTGGATCATAAAGCCGGGGATGACGCGGTGGAAGGTCAGGCCGTTGTAAAAGCCCTGCTTGACCAGCTTCTCAAAGTTTTCGCAGGTGATGGGAGCTGCCTTGGGGTCCAGCTCAATGTCGATGGTCTTGCCGTTCTGCATCGTGATACGGATCATGTTGTTGTCTCCTTTTCGTTGGCGGGGTCGCTGGCGGGTGTCACGCAACCCTCAGTATAACTCATACTGCCGATTTTCTCAGCAAATTCGGCTTCGGTGTACTTGTCCAGCCAAAGCAGCAGGGCAGCGCCCATAAACTCCTCGCTGCGGCGTTCGGCCTTGGGCAGCAGGGCAAACACGCCGCCGGTATGCTCGGTGCCGGTAAAGGGGTCGGTCCAGGCATCCGGCATGTCGGGGGCCAGCTTGCGGGGCGAAATATGCCCTGTGATAAACCCGCGCCCGCCGAAGAGCGGCTCCACCAGCCAGAAGAACCCGCGCTTCAGCGGATTTTTTGTGGGAAACAGCCCGCGCAGCACCTTAGTGTGGTAGAACGCATCGGCCAGGTACTCCACCGAGACATCCACACCGTAGACTTCCAGCAGGCATGTGTGCAGCAGCGCCGTGATGTCGGCCAGTTCCTCACCGGTGGGCAGGGGGCTGACATCGTTGACGGGCACCAGCGCACTGCCGGTGTCCTCCTCGTGCAGGGTGGAGTCCAGCGCGATCTCCAGGTAGCCGTGCCCGCCGGGGCCCGCGTAGGGCTGGCCGGGCTGGCACATGGCGTACACGAAGGGATGCACCACCGTGTCGGCGGCGTAGTGGCTTAAAAAGCCCAGGGCATACTCCACCTGGGGGCGGCTTTTTACGTGGCGGCACAGGCTGCGCAGAAATTCGCCGGTCTTTTCCTCGTGCATGCGGTTGCCTAGGGTGGGCAGGTCAAAGTGGCGCTTGGCGCGCTTTTTCCACACCTCATAGCAAAAGAAACTGTCCGGCCCGTTGGCGCCCGCCGCAAAGGCAGCGGGGCACTGCACCTTATAATGGATGGCCGTCGCGGCCTTTTGCGCCGTGCGCACATGGGTATAGCCTTCCGGCATGATGGTTCACTTCCTGTTGTTCAGCATGCAAACTATTGTAAGCTTTCAGGCGCACTTTGTCAAATCTTGCGCTGGTCGCCTTTCAGGGTGCGGGGCAGCACGGCAAAGTAGAGTACCGCACCCGCGATGATGATGAGGATGACCGACAAAATGCCGTAGGGGCTGGCAGCCTTGTTGATGGCGTCTACCTGCTCAGCCGTGGCGGTCACGGCGGTCAAGCCCTGGGCGGCCATCATTTTGCTGGCAGCAAAGGCGCTGACGGCACCTACCAGCGTGGGGCCGAGGATGGAGGAAAACTTACCGAAAATATCAAAGAAACCGAAGAACTCGCCGCTGCGGGCCTTGTCCGGGATGAGCTTGCCGAACATCGAGCGGGAAAGCGCCTGGATGCCGCCCTGGCTGGTGGCGCAAAGCACGGCCAGCATCCAGAACTGCCACAAGCTGTTCATAAAGTACGCAAAGATGCAGATAAACATGTACACGCAGATGCCCACACCCACCATGGTGCGCGCGCCGAACCTGGCGGCCAGCTTCATGTACAGCAGGCAGAAGGGCAGGCCCAACACCTGCACCAGCAGCAGAGCCAGCAGCATACCGGCGGAATCCAGCCCCAGGTTGGTGCCGTAGCTTGTGGACATGCTGATGATGGTATGCACGCCGTCGATGTAGAAAAAGTACGACAATATGTACACCAGCATGGGCTTATCCGCGCCGATCTCTTTCATGGTGGTGAACACGTTTTTGATGCTGGCGCCGATGTCGCCCTTCTCGTAGGGTTTGCCGGTGGTCTGCTCGCAGTTTTTCAGCAGCGGCAGGCTGAACACCAGCCACCATACGGCGGTGATGGCAAAGATGATGGCCAAACTCGTCAGCATCGGCACGCCGACAGCGTTCATGATGAGGAAGATCAGCAGCGGGATGGTGGAGCCGCCGATGTAGCCCAGGCCGTAGCCAAGCGTGGAGACGGAATCCATGCGGTCCTCGGTGGTGACGTCAGTCAAAAAGGCGTCGTAATAAATGCAGGAGGCGTCAAAGCCGATGGTGCTTAAAATGTACAGCACCAGCACCAGCATGGCCACCTTACCGGCGACAGCGGTGGAGGAGGTAAAGTCCATCAGCGGCGTAAAGGCCAGGCCTGCCACCGAGACAACGCCCAGCAGTAAAAAGGCAGTAAACAGCTTTTTGCGCATGCCGCGGATGTCGCCAAACACGCCCAAAAACGGCGCGGCAAGGGCGACGATGGCCATGGCAATACTGGTGGCATAGCCCCAGGTGGACATACTGGAAACGCTGTCCGCCGTGCAGCTGGCCACCGAGTCAAAGAAGATGGGCAGGATGGTAACGACGATGACCGAGTGGGCGCTGTTGGCCCAGTCGTACATCATCCAGCTGATCTCCTGCTTGGTAAATTTTTTCAAGAAGCCCATGGTAGGTTCCCCCTGCTGGTTATTGCACGCATTTTCGTTACGTGTATAAATATTGTACCATGTACCCGCCCCAAAAACAACACACCCCGCCGGGGTTTTGGTCAGCGGGGTGTAAAACTTTTGTCATTTTTTTGTGGCAGGTTGTACACTATTTGGCACGCAGCTGCCAGAAGGCCACGGCGCTGGCGGCGGCTACGTTTAGGCTATCCACGCCGTGCTGCATGGGGATCATAACGGTGTAATCGCACCGGGCGATAGTGTTGGCGGCCAGACCGTCGCCCTCGGTGCCCAGCACGATGGCCAGCTTGTCCTCAGCCTGCAAAACCGGGTCCTCCACGCTAACGGCGCGGTCGTCCAGCGCCATGGCGGCGGTCTTAAAGCCCAGTTTGTGCAGGCGGTCCATACCGGCCGCGGGCCATTCGGTGTTTTTCTCCCCCAGCCGTGCCCAGGGCACCTGGAATACCGTGCCCATGCTGACCCGCACCGCACGGCGGCAGAGCGGGTCGCAGCAGGAGGGCGAGAGAAGCACGGCGTCCATGCCCAGTGCAGCGGCACTGCGGAAGATAGCCCCAATGTTGGTGGAGTCAACGATGCCTTCCAGCACAGCCACGCGGCGGGCGGTCTGGCACAATTCCTCGACGGTATGCTGTTTCGGGCGGCGCATGGCGCACAGCACCCCCCGGGTCAAGGCGTAGCCAGTCAGCGTTTGCAGGGTCTCGCGGGGGGCGGTGTACACGGGGGTGTCGGGGCAGCGGGCCAGCACGGCGGCGGCCGAACCTTCGATGTGGGGGCGCTCCATTAAAAAGGAAAGCGGCACACAGCCCGCGTCCAGCGCGGTGCCGATGACCTTGGGGCTTTCGGCAATGAAGATGCCTTTTTCCGGTTCCAGCTTGTTGCGCAGCTGCGCCTCGGTCAAACGTGTATACACGGCCAGTTCCGGCGCGGAGAGGTCGGTGATTTCGATGATGGTGGGCATGGGAAGGCTCCTTTACGGGGGTTTTGTTCCTTCTTTGAAAAGAAGGAACCGAAGAAACTTTTAAACAAATAATACCGCAAACCTGTCTCAAACGCAAGGCCGCAAAAAGGCCGCCGCACCCGGCGGGCGGCGCGGGTGCGGCGGCTATTAAATCCCTATTCCCTCTAAAACCTGTTTACAAATTACTCAACCGCGTTCAAAGCCTGGTCCAGATCGGCGAGGATGTCGTCGATATGCTCGGTGCCGATGGACAGGCGGATGGTGTTCTCGTGGATGCCCACATCCTCCAGCTCCTCGGGGGACAGCTGGGCGTGGGTGGTGGTGGCCGGGTGGATGACCAGGCTCTTCACGTCAGCGACGTTGGCCAGCAGCGAGAAGATCTTCAGGTGGTCGATGAACTCAAAGGCTTCCTTCCGGCCGCCCTTGATGTCGAAGGTGAAGATGGACGCACCGCCGTTGGGGAAGTACTTCTCGTACAGGGCGTGGTCGGGATGGTCCGGCAGGCTGGGATGATTGACGTGGGCCACCTTCGGGTGATGGTTCAGGAACTCCACGACCTTCTTGGTGTTCTCGTTGTGGCGGTCCAGGCGCAGAGACAGGGTCTCGGTGCCCTGCAGCAGCAGCCAAGCGTTGAACGGACTGATGCAGGCGCCGGTGTCACGCAGGATGATGGCGCGGACGTAGGTAACAAAGGCGGCGGGGCCGGCAGCGTCCACGAAGCTAACGCCGTGATAGCTGGGGTTCGGCTCGGAGAAAGCAGGGAACTTGCCGCTGGCCTTCCAGTCGAACTTGCCGGAATCAACGATGATACCGCCCAGGGTGGTGCCGTGGCCGCCGATGAACTTGGTGGCGGAGTGAACAACAATGTCAGCGCCGTGCTCAATGGGACGGATCAGGTACGGGGTGCCGAAGGTGTTGTCGATGACCAGGGGCAGGCCGTGCTTGTGGGCAATCTCGGCAATGGCGTCAATGTCGGGAATGTCAGAGTTGGGGTTGCCCAGGGTCTCCAGGTAGATGGCGCGGGTGTTGTCCTGAATTGCACCCTCGACCTCGGCCAGATTGTGGGCATCCACAAAGGTGGTGGTCACGCCGAAAGCGGGCAGGGTGTGCTCCAACAGGTTGGAGGTGCCGCCGTAGATGGTTTTCTGGGCGACGATGTGGCCGCCGTTCTGGGCCAGGGCCTGGATGGTGTAGTTGATGGCGGCAGCACCGGAAGCCACAGCCAGGGCAGCCACGCCGCCCTCAAGGGCTGCGATGCGCTTCTCGAACACATCCTCGGTGGTGTTGGTCAGACGGCCGTAAATGTTGCCAGCGTCCTTCAGGTCGAAGCGGTCAGCGGCGTGCTGGGCGTTATGGAACACGTAGGAAGTGGTCTGGTAAATAGGCACGGCGCGGGAATCGGTGACGGGGTCAGCCTGCTCCTGGCCAACGTGCAGCTGCAGGGTCTCAAAATGGTATTTACGCTCGCTCATGATAAAATCCTCATTTCTGTTATTTGTTATTTTTGATAAAGAAAAAGCCGGGGCTCCCGATGGGTATAGCTCCCGGACAGAATAACAGGACAGCGCCGTTTTTACCGACAATGCAAAGCGTACCGCGCCCTGCACCCGACCTGTTCCGCCCGGGAGCAGCACATTCGGCCACAACGGAAATTCTGCCGCAGCAGGCTGCCGAACACAGTAGTCATACGCTTTGCACCTCCTTTTTGTAAGCACATACAGGGTTCTCGCAAGAACAAACCTATGTGATTTGTAGGTTGTTTGTATCATATCATGGATAAACCGCCTTGTCAATAGGAAAATAGGATTTTTACGCAAAAAATGGCAGTGCCGGAGGTGGGGCTTTCACGGCTCATTTAACAACTAACGTTACCCCAGAGGTGGGGCGGGGGGTGTGTTAAAGCTCCGGCCTCTGTTGAATCTGCCACGCAAAAAGGAGGGGACTTGCCCCCTCCCTGCGATACCTATTTATATTCACAAAATCGTGCCGCCGCCGACTACTACGTCGCCATCATACAGCACTACGGCCTGGCCGCGGGTGATGGCACGCTGCGGCTCATCAAATTTCACTTCCACCTTGCCGTCCGGCAGCGGGCGCACGGTGGCGGGCTGCTCGGGCTGGCGGTAGCGGGCCTTGGCCTTTACACGCATGGGGGCGGTCAGTTCGGGGATAGAGATCCAGTTGAAGTCCCCGGCTACCAGCGTAGTGGTGAACAGTTCGCTCTCGGGGCCGACAGTGACGGTGTTTTTCTCCATGTCCTTATCGCAGACGTAAACCGGCGCACCCAGAGCCAACCCCAGGCCCTTGCGCTGGCCGTTGGTGTAGCGCACCGCGCCGTGGTGGCGGCCCACCACCTTGCCGGTGGTATCGATAAAATCGCCGTCCGGGTAAAATTTGCCGGTGTATCGTTCCATAAAACCGACATAATCACCGTCCGGCACAAAGCAGATGTCCTGGCTGTCGTGCTTGTGGGCGTTGCAGAAGCCCGCCTTCTCGGCCAGCACACGGATGCTGGGCTTGTCCATGCCGCCTAAGGGAAACCTGGTGTGGGCCAGCTCGTCCTGGGTGAGGACATACAGCACGTAGCTCTGGTCTTTTTCACCGTACAGCGCCTTTTTCAGCAGCCAGCGGCCGGTGTCGGGGTCCTGCTCGATGCGGGCATAGTGGCCGGTAACGACATAATCCAGGCCGTGCTCCCGGGCGAAGGCCAGCATTTTATCAAACTTCATGTAGCGGTTGCAATCGATGCAGGGGTTGGGTGTTCCGCCCGCCTCATACGTAGCTATGAACTTTTTGATGACCTTCTCGCGGAATTCATCGGTGTAGTTGATGACCTCAAAGGGAATATCCAGCTGGAAAGCCACGTCGGCGGCGTCCTCCACATCTTTGGCTGAGCAGCAGGTGTGGAAGCCGCATTGGCCCAGGTCCTCATTCTGGTACAGGCGCATGGTAGCGCCCATGCAGCGGTAGCCCGCCTGCTTCATCAGGTAGGCAGCAACAGAGCTGTCCACGCCGCCGCTCATGGCGATCAGCGCGCCGGGTGTATTTTCCATAGGGAACCCTCCTAAATCATGCCAAAAAAGGGGCAGACATGGGTCTGCCCCTTGCATTATAGCAAATTATTCAGTTAGATGCAATCAGTCTGCAAACAACGGGGTGGACAGGTAGCGATCGCCAGTATCGGGCAGCAGGGCCACGATGGTCTTGCCGGCGTTCTCGGGGCGCTTGGCCAGCTCGATGGCCGCCCAGACAGCAGCGCCGGAGGATATGCCCACCAGGACACCCTCCTTGTGGCCGACCAGCTTGCCGGTGGTGAAAGCGTCCTCGTTGGCAACGGGGATGACCTCGTCGTAGATCCTGGTGTCCAGCACGTCGGGCACAAAGCCAGCGCCGATGCCCTGGATCTTGTGGGCGCCGGCAACACCCTTGCTCAGCACAGGAGAGGTGGCAGGCTCAACAGCCACAACCTTGACGTTGGGGTTCTGGCTCTTGAGGTAGTCGCCAACACCGGTCACGGTGCCGCCAGTGCCGACACCGGCAACGAATATATCGACTTTACCGTCGGTGTCCTCCCAGATCTCGGGGCCGGTGGTTGCCTTGTGGGCGGCGGGGTTGGCCGGATTGACGAACTGGCCGGGCACAAAGGCGTTGGGGATCTCCTTAGCCAGCTCGTCAGCCTTGGCGATGGCACCCTTCATGCCCTTGGCGCCGTCGGTCAGGACCAGCTCAGCGCCATAGGCCTTCATCAGCTGGCGGCGCTCCACGCTCATGGTCTCGGGCATGACGATGATGATGCGGTAACCGCGGGCAGCAGCCACGGAGGCCAGGCCGATGCCGGTGTTGCCGGAGGTAGGCTCGATGATGACAGAGCCGGGCTTGAGGACGCCCTTGGCCTCGGCGTCATCGATCATGGCCTTGGCGATACGGTCCTTGACAGAGCCGGCCGGGTTGAAGTACTCCAGCTTAGCCAGGATCTTGGCCTGCAGGCCCTCGGCAGCCTCGATATGAGTGAGTTCCAGCAGCGGGGTATGGCCGATCAGCTGGTCAGCGGAAGTGTAGATTTTGCTCATGGTGGTGTCCTCCTAATTTATATAAGGTAATTGTTTATGTTATTGTACGTTCATAAAGGCTCCCTCTGCGAGGGTGACTCCCCACAGTGCGGGGAGATGTCGCGAAGCGACAGAGGGGGCCTATGGCTAAACGGCTGCTATCAACATCGAAACATGTAATTCGTTTTCATATATTCATACCTCACTTGTAGGTTGATTGGATTGTACCGCATAATTTCCTATTTGTCAATAGGGTTTGAGGGAATTTTTGCAGAAATATTTTGCCCGCCCCTGTTGCATTCCCATTTACCGACCTGTATAATAGGAATATAGAACAAAGGAGTACCACACATGATGATTTCAACGAAGGGCCGTTATGCGCTGCGGGTCATGGTCGATATTGCCGAGAACCAGCGCGATGGCTATATTCCCTTAAAGGAGATCGCCTATCGGCAGGACATCTCGGAAAAATATCTGGAGGCCATCGTAAAAGGGCTGGTGAAGGAGCGTTACCTCACCGGCCTGCGGGGCAAGTCCGGCGGTTATCGACTGACCCGTGCGCCCGAGGATTACACCGTGGGCGCCATCCTGCGCATTACCGAGGGCAGCCTGGCCCCCGTGGCCTGCCTGGAGCAGGAGCATGTGGACTGCCCCCGCATGGCGGACTGCCGCACCCTGCCCATGTGGCGCAAGCTGAACACGATGATCCAGGACTTTTTCGACGGCATCACCCTGGCCGACCTGATGGACACGGATCAGGTGGGGAACGATTACGTTATTTGATATTGAAAGGCTCCCTCTGCGAGACAGCCTCCCCCACCCGCTTCGCGGCCCCCTCCCAGAGGGGGCCTTTTTTATCGGCATCCAATCCCCCTTTTTTGTCTCATTTGACAGTTTTCGACTTTTATTTACCGGTTTCTATTGCTTTTTTGTCATATCGTATACTATAATAAGGTATAAAACTGTTAAATTTACCGCAAGAGAAACTGGGGTACTGAATGAGCGATAAACAACGGATCTTAATAGCTGACGATTCAGAGATGAACCGCGCCATCCTTACCGAAATGCTGGGCGAGGAATACGAGATCCTGGAAGCAGAAAACGGACAGCAGGCCATCGAAATGATCGAGAAAAACAGCGGCATTGATCTGCTGCTGCTGGACATCATGATGCCGGTAAAAGACGGCTTCGATGTGCTGACTGCCATGAATCAATATCACTGGATCGACGAACTGCCGGTCATCATGATCTCGGCCGAAAACGCCACCTCTTTCGTAGAGCGCGCCTACAATCTGGGCGCGACCGACTATATCAGCCGCCCCTTTGATATGGCGGTGGTGCACCGCCGTGTGGTCAACACCCTGATGCTGTACGGCAAGCAGAAGCGCCTGATGCAGCTGGTGGCCGACCAGATCTACGAAAACGAAAAATCCAACTCGCTGATGATTACCATCCTCAGCCATATTGTCGAGTTCCGCAATGGCGAGAGCGGCCTGCACGTGCTGCACATCCGCACCTTCACCGAGATGATCCTGCGCAAGCTCATCACGATGACCGACAAGTACCCGCTGACCGAGACGGAGATCAGCCTCATCTCCATGGCGTCCGCCCTGCACGACATCGGCAAGATCAACATTCCCGAAACCATCCTGAACAAGCCCGGCAAGCTCACGCAGGAAGAGTTCGAGATCATGAAGACCCACACCACCATCGGTGATAAGATTTTGCACGAGCTGCCGTTCGAGCAGGACGCGCCGCTGGTCAAAACCGCGCGTCAGATCTGCCACTGGCACCACGAGCGCTACGACGGCCGCGGCTACCCCAACGGGCTGAAGGGCGACGACATCCCCATCGGTGCCCAGGCCGTAGCGCTGGCCGACGTCTACGACGCCCTGACCAGCGAGCGCTGCTACAAAAAAGCCTTTGACCATGATACCGCGCTGCACATGATCTTAAACGGCGAGTACGGCGCCTTCAATCCCCTGCTGATGGAGTGCCTGGTGGAGATCAGCGAGGATCTGCGCAGCAAACTGCACAGCGGCGCGGTGGACCACGACTACCTGGCCGAAGCCCAGCAGATCTCCGCCAAGGTGCTGCACAACAGCAACCTGCCCGAGCAGGACAACACCAGCCGTGCGCTGTCGGCATCCTCCATCAAGACGGATTTCTTCCTCCACCACACCCACTCGGTGCAGTTCGACTACAGCGCCGCCACCAATGTGCTGACCCTGTCGGACTACGCGGCGCGGCATCTGCATGGCCCCCAGACCCAGCAGCTGACCGAGGCGACCTCGCAGTATTTCTTCTCGCAGGATGATATGCGCAAGCTGCAAAAACTGTTGCATGCCACCACCCCGCAGAATCCCGAGGTGAAAATGCGCGCCCAGCTGCCGATGGACGGCAAGTACCGCTGGTTCCGCGTTTACGCCCGGGCCATCTGGTTGGACGATACCAACCCGGTCTATCTCGGCGCAGTGGGTGAATGTCACCCTGTGCAGAGCACAGAGCTGCCGGGCAAGGGCGAGAATGTCAACCTGGTCACCACCGAGGGCGTGCAGGCCATGATGCGCGGCATGGAACAGATCTTTGACGTAGTGCGCCTGGTGGATGTGAAAAAGAATACTGTATGGACTTTTGATGAAGCCGGCAAGTTGAAACCCACCAATCACCCCTGCCATGCGGTGTGGAACAAGAACCTGCCCTGCAGCAACTGTTCGTCCTTCCGCGCCTTTACCCAGCATAACCAGATCTCCAAGCTGGAGTTCAACGACGGCAAGGCCTATCAGGTGCTTTCCAAGTATATTGAGGTGGACGGCACCCCCTGCGTACTGGAACTGGTAAGTAAGCTGAAAGAAAACCCGCTGCTGACCGTGGACGGCCGCAACCTGCTGAGCAATAACATGAGCGCCTACAGCCAGGCCCTCTACCGCGACCCCCTGACCAACGCCTACAACCGCCGCTATTACACCGAGCAGAGCGAGGCTTTCGCCAATGCCGAGGGCGTAGCGATGATCGACGTGGACAATTTTAAGGCCGTCAACGACACCTACGGCCACCAGGCCGGCGACGAAACGCTGCGCCTGATCGTGCGCGGCATTATCGACTGCATCCGGAGCAGCGACATCCTCATCCGCTACGGCGGGGACGAGTTTTTGCTGTTCTTCCCCAGCATCCCCTCGGACATTTTTGCTTCCCGCCTGGAGGAGATTCGCCGCCGGGTGGAGAGCATCACCGTGCCGGGCTGCCCGAACTTCAAGCCCACCGTCAGCATTGGCGGCGTGTACGGTGCCCACCCGCTGGCCGATGCCATCCACCGTGCCGACCTGAAAATGTACGACGCCAAGCACGAGAGAAACCACGTGTCCGTGTCTATTTTACCCCCCCCCACAACGGGATTTTGATGTAGAATAAGGAAGTTTACAAGGAGTATTCCCGATCATGACCCTGCAGGAATTTTACACCCGCATTGGCGGCAATTACGATGACACCCTCCGCCGCATCCCCAGCGAAGCCCTCGTGCGCAAGTTTGTGCTGAAGTACCCCAACGACCCCAGCTTTGGCCAGCTGAAAGACGCCCTGGCCGCCCAGGATTGGGAGACCGCGTTCCGGGCTTCCCACACGCTGAAGGGCGTGGCCCAGAATTTGGGGATGGAGCATCTGTATCAGGTATCCTCGGCCCTGTGCGAGGCTGTGCGCGGCTCCAAGCCCCTGACCGACCCTGCCCTGTGGCCTCCCGTAGAGGAGGCCCATGCCCAGGTGTTGGCAGCGATCCAGGAACTGTAAGCATCTATAAGGCTCCCTCTGCGAGGGTGACTCCCCACAGTGTGGGGAGATGCCGCGAAGCGACAGAGGAGTCTGGCCGCGTAAGTGGTGTCAGCGAAGCTGACTGAGGGAGAGACAATTATTTTAGGCTCTCTCCTCACCCGCTTCGCGGGAGCCCCCTCCCAGAGGGGGCCATTCCTCTCTGTCAGGAGTGTTGCCACGATGAATGCTGCAGAACGTCCCTGCCTTCTGCACCGGATCCTGGCCTTGGCGGCGGCGCTGTTGCTGCTGGGCAGCCTGTTCCTCTCCCCTGCCCTTGGCCTGCATGCGCAGGCTGAGGAGATTTCCTCTACCCAAAAGCTGCGGGTGGGTTACTATGCCTACACCGGCTTTAATATGATCGACGCTGACGGCAGCTACAGCGGCTACAGCTATGAGCTGCTGCAAAAAATTGCGCGATATCGCAACGTTATCTACGAATACGACGGTTACGACGGCGACGTGATGCAGATGCTGGAGGACGGCGAGATCGACGTGATCCCCAACCTGCGCATCACGCCTGACCGCGAGGATCGATTTGATTTTACCACCAGCCCTGTGGGCACCATCGCCAGCATGCTGACGGTGCGTGCTGGCAACCGCACCGTCATTGCCGGGGAGTACAGCACCTACAACGGCATGACGGTGGGCTTCTCCCACGACGGCAACGGCCGCAACCAGAGCTTTATTGAGTTTGCCGCCGACCATAACTTTACCTATACCACGGTGTTTTACGACACGGACGACGAGCTGGCCAAGGCCCTGCACAAAGGGGAAATCACCGCGGCACTGACCAACGCCAACCGCATTACCACCGATGAATGGGTGCTGGAAACCTTCGATGAAACGCCGTTTTATATGGCAGTGCGCAAGGGCGACACCCAAACACTGGCCCTGCTGAACGGCGCCCTGGCAGAGATGGACCGGCAGGAACCCTCCTGGCAGGTCGACCTGCACGAGAGGTACTCCAGCACCAGCCGCAGCTCCACGCTGGCCCTGACCGCGGAGGAGCAGGCCTACCTGTACGATACCAACGCAGGCGGCAAGGTGTGGGCGGTAGCCGTCAACCCCGACCGCTACCCCTACTCCTACAAAGACCAAAAAGGCAACTGGACAGGCATCTCGGTCAAGCTGTTCGACCTGCTGGCCCGGCGCGCGGGCATCTACTACCGACTGCTGGATGCCGACACCCGCGACGACTATATGGACCTGCTGCAGAACGGCAAGGCCGATCTGAGCCTGGCGTTCTTCAACGACCTGTCCCACGCCGAGCAGCTGGGCTACAAGCTCACTGACCCGTACCTTTCGGCGGGCTTCTCCTGGGTGCGGCTGCGCAGGGATACCGAGATGCAGACCATCGGCACGGTAGACCTGCTGGCCAAGGAGGCCACGGGCATCATCCTGCCCAGAAAAAACACCGTCTGCCAGACCTACCTCTCCTTTGCCGATTGCCTGACCGCCCTGCGCGCAGGTGAGATCGATGCCTATTACACCTACACCTACCAGGCCGAGCGCCTGCTGTACGATAACCTGCGCAACGACCTGACCACCGCCCTGACCGGCGGCACCGTGGATTTTGCCATCGGTGTCTCGCAGGATGTGGATGTGCAGCTGTTGAGCATCCTGAACAAGGGCGTCCACAGCCTGAGTGATGAGGAGATCGACGAAGCCACCCGCAGCTATACCACGCTGGCCGAGCAGCCTTTCTCTCTGGTGCGCCTGCTCTACCAATACCCGCTGGTCATGGTATTTTTGTGCGTATGCGCTGTGTCTGTGGCGGCCGGTGCCATCCTGCTGGTGCGGGCACGCAGCTTCCGCCTCAAGATGACCTCCGCCCTGCACAAGGCCGAGGAAGCCAGCCAAGCCAAGACCGAGTTCCTCTCCAATATGTCCCACGATATCCGCACCCCCATCAACGGCATTATGGGCATGCTGGATATTGCCGAAGCCAACTTTGACGACCAGGCCCGCGTGAAAGACTGCCTGGTCAAAATGCGCGGTGCGGCCAGCCACCTGCTGTCCCTCATCAACGATGTGCTGGACATGGCCAAGGTGGAAAGCGGCACCATGCAGATGCTGGACGCCGATTTTGACCTGCGCGAATTGCTGAACTCCTGCTGCGGCATCATCGAGGGGCAGCTCAACGACCGCGACGTGACCCTGACCAAGCAGATCGGCCCCTTCTGGCATCCCCGCCTGCGGGGCAGTGAGCTGCACATCCGCCAGGTGTTGTTAAACATTCTGTCCAACGCTGTCAAATACACTCCCGACAGCGGCACCATCAACTTCTATGCCCGCGAGACCCTGTTCGAGGAAGGGCTGGTACACCTGCGCATCGAGATTGCCGACACCGGCATCGGCATGAGCGAGGAATTTTTGCAGCACATCTTTGAGCCTTTCACTCAGGAGCAGCAGACCAGCCGCACTACCTACAAGGGCACCGGCCTGGGCATGGCCATCACCAAAAAGCTGGTGGACCAGATGCACGGCTCGCTGGATGTGGAAAGCACACCGGGGAAGGGTTCCACCTTCACCGTGCGCCTGAGTCTGCCCCTGGCCGAGACCGCCTACGACACCCCCGAGGAGGAGCCGCCCGCCGACCTGCACGGCCTGCACCTGCTGATGGCTGAGGACAACGAGCTGAACCGGGAGATCGCCGTGACCCTGCTGGAAGAACGGGGTGCCGCCATCACCACCGCCGAGAACGGCCGCGAGGCTGTGGAGTTGTTCCAGAACGCGCCCCAGGGCACCTTTGACGCCGTGCTAATGGACGTGATGATGCCCGAGATGAACGGCCTGGAGGCTACCCGCGCCATCCGCGCCTTCGAGCATTGCCCGCCGGAGAGCGGCATCCCCATTATCGCCATGACCGCCAACGTTTTTGCCGACGATGTGAAAGCCTGCCTGGAAGCGGGCATGAACTCCCACGTAGGAAAACCGCTGGATATGCAGGTATTGGCGGCGGAGATCTGCCGCCAGATGCGGCGTCACACCGCCCTGCTGGAGAGCGCAGACTTTACAAAATTAGGAAATTAAAAAGTTGGCGCTTTCCTATTGCAATCTGGCATCTGACAAGCGTATAATAAGTTGATTATTGTTGTAATCAGCGCCGCACAATTCCCGCCGTCTCGGCGCTAAGGATTGTGCGGCATTGTCTTTATGTGTAGAGGGAGGATGTATCATGGCAACGAAGTATATTTTTGTTACCGGCGGCGTCGTTTCCGGGTTGGGCAAGGGCATTACCGCCGCCAGCCTGGGCCGCCTGCTGAAGACCCGCGGCCTGAAAGTGGCAAGCCAGAAGCTGGATCCGTATATCAACGTGGATCCCGGCACGATGAGCCCGCTGCAGCACGGCGAGGTCTTTGTGACTGACGACGGCACCGAGACCGACCTGGACCTGGGCCATTACGAGCGTTTTACCGATGAAAACCTGAACAAATACTCCAATCTGACTACCGGCAAGGTCTACTGGAATGTGCTGAACAAAGAGCGCCAGGGTGCCTACCTGGGCCAGACTGTCCAGATCATCCCCCACATTACCAACGAGATCAAGAGCTACATCTACAACCTGGCCAAGAGCACCGAGGCCGACGTTGTCATCACCGAGATCGGCGGCACCACCGGCGACATCGAGAGCCAGCCCTTCCTGGAGGCCATCCGCCAGGTGGGCATTGAGCAGGGCCCCGAGAACTGCTGCTACATCCACGTGGTGCTGGTTCCCTATATTTCCGGTTCCGACGAGTACAAGTCCAAGCCGGCCCAGCACTCCTGCAAGGAGCTGCAGGGCATGGGTATCGCCCCCAATGTCATCGTGCTGCGTGCCGACGGCCCTGTTGGCAGTGACATCAAGCGCAAGATCAGCATGTTCTGCAATGTCCGCCCGGACTGCGTTATTGAGAACCTGACCATGCCCAGCCTGTACGAATGCCCGCTGATGCTGGAGGCCGCCGGCCTGACCAATGTGGTGGCCCGCCAGCTGCACCTGCAGACCCCGCCCACCGACCTGACTGAGTGGAAGGAACTGATCAGCCGCATTGCCACCCGCAGCCGCAACTGCAAGATTGCCCTGGTGGGCAAGTACGTTAAGCTGCACGATGCCTACCTGAGCGTGATGGAGAGCCTGTACCACGCCGGCTTCGAGAACGAGAGCAAGGTCGAGATCAAGTGGGTGGACAGCGAGACTCTGGTGGACCAGGACCGCTGCGCCGAAGAATTTGCCGATGTGGACGGCATCATCGTGCCCGGCGGCTTCGGCGACCGCGGCATCGAGGGTATGATCCAGGCCGCCCAGTACGCCCGTGAGAACCGTATGCCCTACTTTGGCATCTGCCTGGGCATGCAGATCATGGTGATGGAGTACGCCCGCAACGTGCTGGGCTACGCCGATGCCAACTCCAGCGAGTTTGCCCCCGAGGGCCAGCACAATGTAATTGACCTGATGCCGGACCAGCAGGGCGTGGAAACCAAGGGCGGCACGATGCGCCTGGGCAAGTACCCCTGCACCATCACCCCCGGCACCAAGATGGCCGAGTGCTACGGCACGCTGGAGATCGACGAGCGCCACCGCCACCGCTATGAATTCAACAACGAGTTCCGCGCCGAGTTCGAGGAGAAGGGCCTGGTCATTGCCGGCACCAGCCCCGACGGCCGCCTGGTAGAAGCTGTGGAGATTCCGGGCCGGGACTTCCACCTGGGCGCCCAGTTCCACCCCGAGTTCAAGAGCCGCCCGAACCGCGCTCACCCGCTGTTCAAGGGTTTCATTGCCGCTTCCCTGAAGTACCAGAACGAGCATACCCCCACCGACCATCCGGCTTCGATTGGGGAATAAGCACAACCTTTAACGCCTCCCTCTGTGAGACAGACTCCCCCGGCACGGAGGAGGTGGCACGAAGTGCCAGAAGGGGAGCCCCCCTCCCAGAGGGGGCCGCACAAACGGCATTCTGCCCCCTTTACGCAAGGGGGCCTTTTCATTTCCCGCAAAAAATTTAAAAAAATTCCCCTCTTCCTGCAACAATTCTGACACATCCGTCGTTTATAACTATAGAAGCTTCTGAAATACTGCCCTGTAAAGCAAGCGAAAAAACACACAAATTCCCCTGCGAATGTCGAGAGTTTCTTGGTGTCTTTTTGTCTTGTTTTCGCCGGGTTTCCCGGCGTATAATGCTATATCATAGAATCCGCGGATAGGCCTTTGCCCTGTGGTGTTCCAAAGGTGTTTTCTATGCGCAACTGGTGTGCGCGTCACCCCATCTACTTTATGGGGCTGTACGCATTGTTTTACTTAACCTTCTTCGCCCTGCTGGAGCGCACGATCCAGACCCCCGATCTGTTGGTTCACTGTCGGCTGGATGATCTGATCCCGTTCTGCAAGTACGCGATCATCCCCTATTCGCTGTGGTTTCCGTGGATTCCGTTTACCCTCTTTTTCATCCTGTATAAGGGGGAACGGTCGGACTTCTGGCGGTTATGCCTGCCGCTGTTTGCCGGCATGACGATGGCGCTCCTGTTTTACGCTATCGTACCCAACGGCTTGGCCCTGCGCCCCCGTTACGTGCCCGGCAATGACATCTTTGCCAAAGCGGTGCAGTCGCTGTATCGCACCGATACGCCGATGAACGTCTGCCCGTCGATTCACGTGTTCAACTCGGTCACGCTGATGCTGGCTTACTACCGCACCCGCTGCTTCGATGCCCCGCGCCTGCGTTGGATGCGCCCCGCAGCCGCCGTGCTGTGCGTGTCCATCACACTTTCCACCATGTTGTTGAAACAGCACAGCGTCATTGACGTGGTGTTTGGCATGCTGCTGGCTTTTGCCCTGGATGCCATTGCCACCGAGGTGCAGCGCAATCCTTAGCCCAGCCGCCGCAACCGCCGTGAACGCCAGCCCGAGTGGTTGTAACTACTTCTTAAGCCTCCCTCTCACAGAGGAGGCCGCTTATAAAGATAAAAGTCTGCACGGTTTTAACGCCGTGCAGACTTTTATTTTTTGCGTTATAATGCATAAATCAAAATGCCCAGAATAATCAGCACCAGTGCGCCGATCTTTTTAGGATTCATCTTCTCATGGAAGATCACCACGCCAAAGAAGGTCACATAAATATAGCCGGTGGCCTCCAGCACGGGGCCGACGTTCAGCGGCACGCCCTTGTAGGCCAGCATCGTCAGCAGCGAGCAGCCCACAAACAGGCCGTAGCCCAGGACCACGCGCCAATCGGTGTACTCTGCCAGCAGCGACTTATGCTCCCGCAGGGCGGCTTTTTTCAGCAGCACCTGAGACACCGACGCCAAAAAGGTGCTGAGCAGATAAAGTGCCACGTAGGGCAGCTGTGCCTGGTTCATTGGCCGCCCTCCCCTTCGTTGTCGGCCCGCACAAACAGCACGATGCCCACAATAATAACCGCTGCACCGATAAACTGGCGCAGGGTGATGCTTTCCCCAAACAGCAAAAAGCCCAGCAGAATCCCCCACACCACGGTGATGGCCTTATTGGCGTAGGCGGTGGTCAGCGGCAGGTGCTTGATGACCTGCTGCCAGCCAAAGGCATACACCACCAGCGCCGCCAGCATGCCGCCGTACAGCAGGATGAATCCCACGCTCAAAAACGGCTGCTGCGCCGCCAATTTGCTGCACACGCTGCTGCTGGCATACACCCCCAAAATCAAGTGCAGCAACAGGAACCATTTAGCGCTGTTGCGCATGGTAGCCCTCCTTACTTTTTATCGGATATGGCATCACAGCGGGTCCACAGGACGCAGGTTTTGCCACTCATATTTTTTCATATACTTAGCCAGCGGCTTTTCCACAAACAGATACAACGGGATGGCCAGTAGCTCTACAACGACCACGAACACCGCCGCCCACAGGCCACGATCGCCACCGGGTAGATGCGCAGGCATTTATGCCAGAACTTACCCGGCAGGGATTTAAACTGACCTCTGGCATCCTCGCGCAATTCCTGGCTCTCGGCAAAAAAGCCGGAGATCATGAAATACAGAATCGTCAGGTAGCCCACATGCAGCTGGGAATCCATCAGCGGAAAAAAGTTGAAGAAGTCCTCCTAGTAGGTGCCGGTGTACTGCTGGTAATGGTGCAGCACGATGAAGATTGCGGCAAATGCCTTCAAAAATCCGGCCCTACGTAATATTTTCTGGCAGTTGTTGGCTCACTCATGCTTGATATACTCCCTTGCCACATACTGCGGGGCGGCGTTGGCACACATGTAGATGCGGCCGACGTACTCGCCGATCAGGCCCAGCACCAGCAGGATCATGCCGCCCAACAACAGCAGCAGCGCCGTGGTGGACGCCCAGCCCATGGGGGCGGCGCCGCGGACGAAGTGGTCGATGATGATGTAGATCAGATACAAAAAACCAAAGCCCGCAAACACCGTGCCTGCGTAGGTGGCCAGGCGCAGCGGCTTGACAGAAAAGGACGTAAAACCGTTCATCCAAAGATTCAGCAACTTGCTGATGGTGTAGCCGGAGCGTCCCTCCTCCCGGGCGCGGTGATGCACCGACACATTGGCAATGCGCTTGGTGGAGCGCAGCACCAGGCCGATGACGTAGGGGTAGCAATGCTCGTACCGCAGCATTTCGTCCACGATGAACCGCCGGGCGGCAAAGTAGCTGTTGACCACCAGTTCCGGCGGCTTGCCCAACATGACCTCGGTCATTTTGCTGTTGACCCAGCTGCCCAGATTGCGCCAGCCTGCCTGGCGCTTGTTATCGTAGCTGGCGTAAACGACGTCGTAACCTTCGTTGATCTTGTTCAGCAGCTTACCCACCTCATTGGCGGGGGTCTGGCCGTCATCGTCCAGACAGACGATAATATCGCCGGTACACTGGTGGAAACCAGCCATCAGCGCGGCGTGCTGGCCGAAGTTTTTCGCCAGATCCACGCCCTGCACATGGGCGTCTGTCGCCACCAGCCTGCGGATGGTGCCGATGGTGTCATCGGGCGAGCAGTCGTTGATCAGCACGACCTCGTAGTCATACTGGGGCAAAGTCTGCATCGTCGCCGTCAGTTCCTCATGCACTGCCGCCAGCGTATGCTCCGAGCGGTAGCACGGGATCACAAAAGAAATTTTCTGCATGTTATTTTCGTCCTTTTATTGCGTATCGGGCCGTTCATACACGATCAGGTCCTTGGTGGAGATGAGGGGCTGCCAACCGTCCGCCACCAGGCGGGCCTCGGCGTCGGTACCATGGTTGACCATGGCATAGCGGGAGTAGATTGTCTCCTCCGGGTCGGCGATGTAGGTGTTCCAATCAAACTCAATGCCCATACCTGCGGGCACTGCGTAGAGATAACCGTAATAGACATCGCCGTAGCCAAAGGTCAGCGTGTGATCCCAGGCCGTTGCATTTTCCTGATTGAACTGCGCCTGGCTTTCTTCCAGTACTGTTGTGACCTGCTGCAACTGTGCATCCATAGCTGCATTGTAAGCAGGCAGGCCGTCACTGTGGGCAAAGCCAGACGGGTAGATAAGCAGCAACGCCAGCGGAACACAGGCAACCACGATTGCACCATTCTCCGCCGCCGAAGCCATCAGCAAAATCATGCACATAAAGGCAGCATAGCGCCGCAGCTGCACAGGATCGTATAGCACCAGGATGGCAAAAAGCACCGTCAGTGCGCAGACAACGCCACACAATTTGCAGCGGATGGGCCGCTTTTTTACAATGTCATATATGCACAGCCCAATCGTAACTGCCGTTAATGCCAATACGCGCAAGAAACCATGGGTCACATCTGCAATATACTGCTCTGTTCCACCCCATTTTGTGGGGCGGATATAGTCATTATACAGAATTTTACAAGCGCTGTGCAGCTTTTCAAAGAAGTAGCTGATGGCCCCCAAAATATCCAGGTGTGCTGCTTTTTCAAAGATGGCAAAATCCAAAGATTGTTCGCCGTAGGGAGCCGACAGTTGATTCATCGACCACAGTGAAAGCACAGTCGCCGCTACTGCCAACGCAACCATTCCTGCTACGCGGCGGCCACGTTTCGGATTTTTCCAGCCGCATACGATAGGAAACAGGAAAAGAATCACACCATAAGGGCGGATCATAGTATCCAACGCGCAGGCCAGCACAGCCGCCACTTCACCCTTTTTGCTGCCCTTTGCCGCTGCCAGTGAGCCGCTGACCACGCAGGCTAACAAAAAGAAATGCAGCGGCTCCGACGTTGCTGTAAAAATCTGCCGCAGCGGTATCCACAGGCAAAGCAGCACAGCCGCAAAGGCAAGCTGCTGTTTCCTGTTCATACGGCCTGCCAGCACGACCCAGGCCAGCACAGCAAAAAACAGGTTGCACCAGAACATGGTGTTATACCCTGCCCCAAACAAAAAGCCCGGGATGGCATACATCCAGATCACCAGCGGTCCCCAGGTAGAGAAGGTCCCGATTGCCGCATGGCTCTCGTTATAGCCGAAGTACCCCTGCGGGCTTCCGACCTTCAACACGCCAACCAACTGTCGATTATAAATTACCTCGTCGCTGTTGGTGCTGGTCGGGAACCATATTCCCGTCGTAAAGGAATCACAGTGTGCAATGACAAATGCTGCCAACAGAAAGACGACCGCACAGAAGGCAAAAAACAGCAGCCTTATCCAGCGTTTTTCCTTTATATATTCAAACCGCATTTTTACCTTCTTCCTCAAGGCCGTTCATACACGATCAGGTCCTCGGTGGAGATGACCTCCTGCCAGCCGTCCGCCAGCAGACGGGCCTCGGCGTCGGTACCATGGTTGACCATGGCATAGCGGGAGTAGATTGTCTCCTCCGGGTCGGCGATGTAGGTGTTCATATCGAACTCAATGCCCATACCTGCGGGAAGAGCGTACAGGTAGCCGTGGAACACATCGTCCGCGTAAGCGTAAGCCAGGGTGTTGTCCCAGGGATCGGCGCTGGCGCGGGCGTCCATGCGCTCCTGCAGGGCAGTCTCCACGGCCGTGATCTGGCTGCCCATCTCGTCAAAATAGGTGGACAGGGTGCTGCGCTCGGCGTTGATGGGCAGCAGCACGACCGCCAGCACCGGCAGCCAGACAAGGCTGCGGGCGGCATCCTCGACCACCACCGACGCCAGCAGCAGGATGGACAGCAGCATCAGGTGGCGGGGCGCGATGTTATACAGGAACACCAGCACCAGCGCAATAATGCCGGTGCAGCCCAGGGCGCAGGCTTTCAGCGGGCTGGGGCGGTGGGCACGGCGGTCCAGCACAAAGCAGACCAGTGTTACCGCCAAAATCATCAAAAAGATAATGCAGCCGCGGCCGAAGTATGTCTTTTCCACAAAGGTACGCGGAATATCCTGACCAACGGTTACCAATTCTTTGGCGGCATGGTTCATCTCATACACGATGGCTTCGCCAATTTTGCCGTGGGCCAGCAGTTCCAGACCGCCGAAATCCATACCGCCGCCGCTGAAATAGGAGGCGGAAAGTTTCGTCATAGAGAAAAGGGCAACACAAAAGCTGAAGATTGCCTCGCCCAGGCAGAAATTGCGCCGCTTTTTATCGGCCCAGACAGCCACCAGCGGGAACGCCCAGAACAAAAGCGCGTAGGGGCGGAAGATGGTCTCCAGCCCGCAGGCCAGTGCCGCGGGCACCAGCCACCAATGGGAGCCGCCCCGCAGCAAGGCCGCCGTGGAACCGGCAATGACCAGTGCCAGCATATAATGCAGCGCTTCGGACGAGCCGCAAAAGCTGCCCGCCAGCGGCATCCACAGGCAGACCAAGCCGCCGTAGCACAAAATCTGCTGACCAATGTTCAGCCGCGCGGCGACCGTAAACACCACCACGCCCAATGCCAGAAACAGCACATTGCACCAGAACATCGTGTTAACGCTGGCGCCGAACAGGCGTCCGGCCAGGCCGTAGACCCAGATAAGCACCGGCCCCCAGGCACCGTAGCGGCCGATGTCGGCGGTGCCCTCGTTATAGCCAAAGTAGCCCAGCGGGCCGCCGTGGGCAATAACACTGACCACCTGGCGGTTGTAGATCACTTCGTCGTTATCGATATTGGGCGGCATCCACACCTGCCACAGCGGGGTGCGGAACGCCAGCGTGTAAAACAGCAGCAGAAACAGCAACGCGCCCGCGATGCCAAGGGGCACCGGGGGCGTCTTTTTCAGCAGTCGTTTCAACTTATCCATACAGGTATTCTCCGTCTGCTTTTGTACGTTATTGTGCAATTTTTGCCATAAAGACCACGTCGCGGTAGACGCCGTCCAGACGGACCATGTCACGGAAGGTGCCTTCCTCCACAAAGCCGGCAGCGGCGTAGCTGCGGCGGGCAGGGGTGTTCTCGGCAAGCACGCGCAGACTGATGCGGTGCAAGTGCAGCGCGGTGAAGCCGAAATCGGTGAACAGGCGGGCAGTCTCGGTTCCAAAGCCCTTACCGCGGGCGCTCTCCTCGCCGATGAAGATGCCGTACTCGGCACTGTTAAAAGTATGGTCCACATCCCGGTAGTACACCGACCCCACCGCCGTATCGGCGGCCTTATCCACGATGATGTACTGCACGACCTCGCCGGTGGCGACCTTGGTTTTCAGCCAGTTACGGTGCATTTCGGGGGTGAAGGTCTGGCGAAAGATAAAGTTATCGCGCACCGAGGGGGTGTTGCGCCAGCGCACGATGTTGTCGGTGTCGGCATCGGTGATGGGCCGCAAGACAACCTTTTCACCGGTCAGGATGGGAAGCTTTTCCATACAGGTTCCTTTCGCGTTTTCTAAGATTCGGCGGTTAGCCGCACTCATACACAGCAGCAGACGCGCCCTCGTACAGCAGGGCCCAGCCGTTTTCTTCCAGATATTGGGCCACGTCGCTGTCGGTATTTGCCATGACATAACGGGAATGAATTTCGTTGGCAGGGTCCAGAAGATACGTGTCTTCATCAAATTGCAGGCCCATGCCATCGGGCACAGCGTACAGCATGCCAAAGTGGCTGCCGCTGCCCAGGGCGTAGGCGCACACATGGTCCCACGGGTCGTCGCTTGTCAGGCGGGTCTGGCTCTCGGTCAGCGCCGTTTGCAGGTCGGCAACTTCCTGCGATAATCCTGCATTATACACAGGCATCGTAAAGGTGGAGATATCGCTGTCCCCCCTTGCCGTGGTCATGCGGATGCCCGCCACGCTAAGCACCGCCAGCAGCACCGGGGCCGCAGCGGCGGTCAGGGGCGGCTGCTCGGCCACAAGCGCCGCCAACAGCAGCAGGTCATACACGATGGTATGGCGGGAGGCCTCGCCAGGGCGGTACATCAGCATCAGCGCCAAAAACACCACCAGCGTGACTACCAGTGCGCATACTTTCCAGAACACCGGCTGCTTATGCGCAGCGTTCCAAATCACACAGGCCAGCGTGACCAGCAGCAACGCAAACAGCAGCAGATAGCAACTGCCCACGCGGGTGCCGTCGGTGATCTCCTGCCCCAATTGCTGCCACGCACCCAACAGCTTATAGTAAACGCTGCGGGCGGCGGCCCAGAGGTGACCGTGGAACAGTTCCTCCACAGCGCCCAGATCCACATTGGTAAAAAGGTACGGTGCGTAGAACTTTTTCATCAGCACCAGCGTACCGGCGGCGGAAGCAGCCGCCCCGACCACCGTGCCGCCCACCGCCTTACGGCGGGGCCAGGCCAGTACCAGCGGGAACAGCCACAGCACAGCGTTATAGGGCCGCACCAGCGTGGCGGCAGCGCACAGCGCAAACAGCGCCGCCCAGACCGCGCCCGCATGCCTGCACCCGCGGCGGATGCCTGCGGCCAGGCCCAGCACGGCCAGCACCAGCGCGTAGTGCAGCGGCTCCTGCATAGCGGAGAACACATACCGCACCGGGGTATTCAGCGCGGCGATGCCGACGCCGAACAGCAACTGGCGCTTCCAGTCCAGGCGGGTACCCCATACAAAGCAGAGCCAACCCGCCAGCACCCAAAACAGGTTGCAGTATAAAAAGGCGGTCTGTCCGCGGAAAATCAGCCCCGGGATGGCGTACAGGTAGAACACCGCAGGCCCCCAGGCGGCAAAACGGCCGATCTCGGCGTGGGACTCGTTAAAACCAAAGTACCCTTGCGGTACGCCGTGGGTCACCACCGCCGAAAGCTGCTTGGCGTAGTAGACCTCGTCGCTCCACGCGCTGGCGGGCAGGTAAATCTTGCCCAGCGACACGCCGTAGACAGCCCACTCATACACCAGCAAAAACACCAGCGCGGCGGCCGCCGTGCAGACCAGCCTTGCCCAGGCGGGCAGGGTCTTACTTTTCATAGAACTCCAGCACTTTGGCGATGACCTTGTTCTGGTCGTCCTCGGTCAGGCCGTAGTACATGGGCAGGCGCACCAGGCGCTCGCTCTCGGCGGTGGTGTAGACGTCCTCGCCGTCAAAGCGGCCGAACTTCTCGCCCGCCGGGGCGGAGTGCAACGGGATGTAGTGGAACACCGCCAGAATATCGTTCTCTTTCAAAAAGCGGATGAACTCGGTACGTTCTTCCAAATTCTTGCACTTCAGATAGAACATATGAGCGTTGTGGGTACACTCAGCCGGGATATGCTGCAGCTCGATCTTGCCGGCTTCAGCCAAAGGCATGAATGCCTCACGGTAGCGGTGCCAGCTGGTCAGGCGGTTCTCGTTGATCTCGTCAGCATGCAGCAACTGAGCCCACAGGTAGGCAGCGTTCAACTCGCTGGGCAGGTAGCTGTCACCAAAATCCACCCAGGTGTACTTGTCCACCTGGCCGCGGAAGAACTTGGCGCGGTTGGTGCCCTTTTCGCGCAGGATCTCGGCGCGCTCGTTATAATCGGGGTTGTTGATGACGAGAGCGCCGCCCTCGCCCATCGAGTAGTTTTTCGTCTCGTGGAAAGAGTAGCAGCCAAAATCGCCAATGGTACCCAGTGCCTTGCCCTTGTAGCTGCTCATCACGCCCTGGGCGGCATCCTCGACCACCATCAGGTTGTGGCGGCGGGCAATGTCCATGATGGTGTCCATCTCGCAGGCGACACCGGCGTAGTGCATGGCCACAATGACCTTGGTCTTGTCGGTGATGGCGGCTTCGATCTTGGTCTCGTCGATGTTCATCGTGTCGGGGCGCACATCCACAAACACCAGCTTGGCCCCGGCCAGCACGGCAGCGGTGGCGGTGCTGGAGAAGGTGAAGCTGGGCAGGATGACCTCGTCACCGGGGTGAATATCACACAGCAGCATGGCCATATCCAGCGCGGTGGTGCCGCTGGTGGTCAGCAGTACCTTCTGGGCGTGGAAGCGTTCCTCAATCCACGCATTGCACTTCTTGGTAAACGTACCGTCACCGCAGATCTTATGGGCGTCAATCGCCTGTTTGACATACTCCAATTCATCCCCGACACAGGGGGGCACATTAAAAGGGATCATGGCAAAAGCCCTCTTTCCTTACAAAATTCGACACTTATTAAATAGTATAGCACACTATGCCTGTTTTCACAAGGCGCGGGCTCACTTTTTCACGCGGGTGGTGTTGTAGGCGCGCAGCAGCAGCACGGCGTACCACAGCAGCATGATGCTGAACACGATGAAGGCAAAGGACGCCACGGTGGCCGCCACGGCAGAAAAGTGTGCAACGCAGTATACGGCCAGCGGCACGGCAGCCACAACCGGCATCTTGGCGTTTTTCCCCGTCGTATAGCCAGCAATTTTCAACATCTGCGTCACAGTGGCCCACAGCAGCCACAGGGCCGCGACCCGCAGCAGCGGGGCCAGCCAGGCGGGACCGGCCAGAGTGCCGCACAGCACCAGTTCCAGCACCAACTGCACGGTGCCGCAGGCCAGCACGGGCAGGGCGCGGCGGCCCAGCAGCAGGTAGCCCACCAGCGCCAGCACAGTCAGCGATACTTCCTGCAAAGCGACGGCATCGGGCATAGCCAGCATAGCACGGCCGGCGGATGCTACCCCCACCAGCAGGTAGGCCAGGGCGGGACGATTGCGTTTATCCATAGGGGTAAATCCTCCGATTTTTCAACAATTTTTATCATTTTATCATACCATGAACCGTGAGGACTTGCAAGGGAAAGCCGCACGGCGTATAATAAAACCATTCTGCCGTGTGTGCGATTTAAAGCGGCAGACATGTATGGAGAGGAAGTTGTGCAATATGGAATTTTCCCATCGTTTGGACCTGTTCGGGCCGGAGATCTTTGCCGCGCTGAACGATAAAAAGGTCGCGTTGGAGGACGAGGGCCGCCGCCTGTTCAATTTAAGCGTGGGAACGCCGGATTTCGCCCCGGCCGACCACATCAAACAGGCGCTGATTGATGCCGCCAGAGACAACGAAAACTGGAAGTACAGCTTGCGGGACCTGCCCGAGCTGCTGGACGCCGTATGCAGCTACTACAAGCGCCGCTTTGACGTAGACACCATCACCCCGGACAAAGTGATGAGTTTTTCTGGCTCCCAGGACGGCATCGGCCACTTAGGCCTGGCGCTGTGCAACGACGGTGACGTGGTGCTGCTGCCCGACCCCTGCTACCCCGTTTTTATGACCGGCAGCAAGCTGGGCGGCGCCGACCCCTGGTACTACAAACTGACGAAAGAAAACCACTTTTTGCCCGATGTGACCGCCATCCCCGAGGAGGTGGCCCGCAAGGCAAAGTTTATGCTGGTCAGCCTGCCGGCCAACCCGGTAGGCAGCATCGGCACGCCGGAGCTGTACGCCCAGTTGGTGGATTTCTGCCGTAAGTACGATATTTTACTGGTGCATGACAACGCCTACAGCGATATCATCTTTGACGGCGCCCACGGCGGCAGCATTTTCAATACGCCGGGAGCCGAGGAGTGCGCGGTGGAGTTCTTCTCCCTGAGCAAGAGCTTCAACGTGACCGGCGCGCGCATCAGCTTTTTGGTGGGCCGTCCGGATGTGATCGCCGCCTGCAAAAAGCTGCGCACCCAGATCGACTTTGGCATGTTCCTGCCGGTGCAGAAAGCCGCCATCGCCGCCCTGACCGGCCCGCTGGACAGCGTAAAACGCCAGTGCGGCGAGTATCAGGCCCGCCGCGACGCCCTGTGCGGCGGCCTGCGCAGCATCGGCTGGAACGTACCCGACAGCCACGGCAGCATGTTTGTGTGGGCCCCGCTGCCCACCGGCTACACCGACAGCATGGCCTTCTGCCTGGAACTGATCGACAAGGCAGGCGTTATCTGCACGCCGGGCTTCAGCTTTGGCCCCAGCGGTGAGGGGTACGTCCGTTTTGCCCTGACCCTGCCGGTAGAGCGCATCCGCGAGGCGGTCGCATCCATCGCCGCCAGCGGGATGATCCGCTAAATCTTTTATAACGCACCTCATGTACAGAGAAGCCCCCGCCTGCGTTAAACAGGCGGGGGCTTTGTTATATGCTATTATGGACTTTTCCGCTTTCAGCCGCTTGTTGCAGCTTACTGCTCGCTCTCGGTCTCAGCAGCCTCTACCGCGGCGGCTTCGCGGGCCTGGGGTCCGTTTTCACGCACGGCGGCGCGCAGGGCCTTCTGGATGGCCGGGGTGATCTCCACCCTCTGCAGCAAAGATGCCAACAGTTCGGGGAACTGTTTGGCAGGCAGCTGCTCAGCTACCACAAGGGCCAGGTACTCGGCATGGGACATGGCAGGCTCAAAGGTGCGGGCGTAGGTTTTACCGCTGCGCACGAAGCCGACCTCCCGCAGGACGCCTTTCGCCATCAGGCTGTTCAGCATTGAAAAGATTGAGCGTTCTTTCCACTTGCGATCCTCGCAGGTGTGGATGACCTCGGTCTGGGCCATGGGGTGATCTGCCTGCCAGAAAATTTCCATAATTTGCTGTTCACTTTTTGTCAGGTGCACGCTTGAACTCTCCCTTACTGCATAGTTGCAAATCTATTACCATAATATAGGTGAATGAATCACTTGTCAATACTTTAACAGTAATTTTTTAGATTTTTTCTTCGTTATAATATAACGCGGCGTATTTGTACAACGTCGCCACACTTCTGCCACACTTTGTTTTCGTTTTGACGGCTCATCGCGCGATTCATAAGGTGTGGCAAATCCGTGGCAAATTTTGTCACACTGTGTCCGCTTTGTGATTTACCCGCTTTCCCTGCTGGTTTTTCTGTTATGCCAGTCATGCATTTCGACAAATTTTCACATGGATTTTTCGTTCATCGGCGCCAGGCGTTCATCAACCGAGTCAGGGCGCGTTTTTCTAACCGGGAAACATAGCTGCGGCTGATGCCCAGCTTGTCGGCAGTCTGCTGCTGGGTAGCCGGATACTCCCCGCCCAGGCCGTAGCGCAGCTGCAGCAACGCCCGTTCCCGCGCAGGCAAGGTATCCACCAAGCGGCGCAGGCGGGCGGCATCGGCGCGGCGCTCGCAATCGTCTTCCATCACGGTGTCATCGGGCAGGGTGTCGGCCAAAGTCAGTTGCCCGCTGCCGGATTCCAGTGGCTCCTGCAGCGAAACAGCCGCACCTTCACGTCGAATTTTTCTCAGCTCCATTCGTAGCTCGTTCTCGATGCACCGGCTCGCGTAGCTGGCAAACTTGCTGGCGCGGGCGGGATCAAAGGTATCCACCGCCTTGATAAGCCCGATGGTGCCGATTGAGATCAGGTCATCTTGGTTGGACGTTGCAGCGTAGTATTTCTTGCACACATGGGCCACCAGCCGCAGGTTGTGCCGCACCAGCTGGTCGCGGGCATCCCGCCCGGCCGCACCGCCCGTGCGCAGGGCTGCAAAGGCTGCACGCTCGGCCGCCGGGGAAAGCGGCCGCGGGAAGCTGCCGCTTTCGAGATGCAGCGCCAAATACAAAATCTGCCCGGCTGCCGCCTGCAAAAATACGCCCAAAATGCCCCACATAGCAACACCCCCTGCCCTTTTGTATGCGGGCAGGGGGTGGTTTTATGCGGTCAGCAGTTCGGCGGCGGTGCAGGTATTGCCCTGCACAGTCAGGCGCAATGTGTGGGTGGAATCCAGTTGGGTTGTATATACAGTTTGGTTATCTCCATAACAATTATACAGTTGGTATATATCGTCCAGGCTGCGCCCGATGAACCAGCCGTCCTGCACCAGGCGGGTGCTGGTGGACATCAGCAGAGGTTCCTTTTCCTCGCCGCTGTACTGGGTGGCCCCACAGGCGGACAGCACGCCGGTATCCAGCATGGGGTCTATGCCCTGCTCCCAGCGGGTCAGGGTCGCCTCAGCAATGCGGCGGTCGGGGTCGGTGCAGCCCAGCACCACAAAGCTGACGGCCAGCACCGCAATGCCGATGCGCGCCGCCGGGATAGGCTTGAACACCCGCACCAACAGCAGCACGCCCCACACCAGCAGCACTGTCAGGAACCACCCGGCTGCGCCCCTGCGCGGCGTGAAGCCGAACAGCCGGATATACGCCGCCAGCTTGGCCCCGGCCAGCAGTGCAAACGCCACGCCGAAACCGCAGAACAGTGCCGCCAGCGCTTTAGGCAGCGGCCTCTTTGCGAGGAAATGCACCCCCGCCAGCACGGCAATGTCCAGCAGTTGGATGCGCAGCAGCTCCCAGAATCCGTCCACCGCAAAGGCCGAGGCTTCGGGCGCGGTCAGGCCCGGGCCGCCCATAGCGGCGGTCCACTCAGCCAATTGCAGGGCAAAAAACAGACTGTACAGCGCGCATAAGGCACCCGTGGCAATGCCGCAGGTTAACCGGGGCAGGCGCTTGTAAGGGGCCAGTGCTTTATAAAAAGCGGAGCCGTCGCAGGGCGGGCCGTCCCGCCGGGCGGCGCCGTAGACCAACCCGAACAGCCACGCGCCCACGGGCAGCGACAGCAGGATGTTGAACAGCTCACTCAGCAGGCGGGCGCTCCAAAAATTTTGCCACATCGCGGTAAGCCAGGTGCCCAGGGCGGCAAAGTGGACATCGGCGGCGGCCAGCTGGGCGACGGCGAAGCTGCACAACACCGCCGTCAGCACCAGCGTACCCATCGCCGCCAGCCACTTTTTGGCCCCGATGCGCCGCACGGCCAGCCCGCGCAGGGCGGAGAAAACGGTACCCGCCCGCGCAAAAAAGCTGCCAAACGGCAGGGTGAAGCACCCGGCCAAGGCATCCAGCGGGGCCAACACCCCGGTGTGCCCCTGGGCCAGCATGCCGAAGCGGGCCAGCACGCACCAGATGGCCAGCAGATGCCACGCCAGCTCCTGCACAAGACCGAGGAAGTAAAAGTGCCCCGGCACCGCCAACGTGACCGACAGTGCCAGCCAGCACGCGGCCCAAAGGGGCGTCTCCCTGGCAGCGGTGCGGCGGCAGACGCGGGCGGCAGCCTCGATGGCCAGCAGAAAGACCACGGCAAAGGCGGTCATGGCCCAGCCGCGGTAACGGCCAACCTCCCCAAACAGGATGCAGCGCAGGTAAAAGTAGGCCAGCGGATAACTGCCCACCACCGCCCAGGGCCAAAAGCATTGATTTTTGGGTACACTTGAATAAAGGGGACGGATTTCGCCCTCTTGATGAGAGTATTTCATAGGGTTGCTCCTTATTTCATTCTTGAGCCATGCACTTTGTAGGGGTCGATGATCGCATCGACCCGCGGGCGGATGCAAGCATTCGCCCCTGCATAAAAGGCATCATGGTTCCTCTTCCACGTACTCCAGCAGCTCGCCCGGCTGGCAATCCAGCGCCTTACACAGGGCTTCCAGCGTGGAGAACCGCACGGCTTTGGCTTTGTTGTTTTTCAGGATGGACAGGTTCGCCGGGGTGATGCCGATTTCCTCGGCCAACTCCCCCGCGCCTTTGTGGCGGCGGGCCATCATCACATCCAGGTTTACGACAATGGGCATGATGCGTCCCCCTTAAATTGTATAGTCCAGTTCGTTTTTCATGCGCACGGCCTGAGCAAAGGCGTTTTTCAGCACCCGCACCAGCAGCGCCATAAACCCAGCGGCTGCGGCCAGCACCGCAAAGGGCCGGTAGCAGATGAAAACCGCTGCCAAGCAGAGCACCGCCGCCCCGGCACAGCACCAGCTGATGCGCCGCAGCGCCGCGACGTTCTCGGGCACAAAGACCTCGCCTTTCTCGATACGGCGCAAGAATTTGTACAGGCTGACCAGCATGCCGATAGCCAGCGCCGCGCAGGCATAGCCCAGCACCAGCAGTGTGGCGGTCAGGCCTGTGCTAGGGCGCAGCCCTGCCACTGCAATGAACCACGCCGTCACCCACGGCCCGCCCAGCGTCATGGCAATGCTGCCGATGAGTGCAGCCACCACCACGCACCGTGTCAGCGTGATGCTTTTTTCGTCGTCCCAAAATTTCATGGTCGTGTCTCCTCCCGGTTTTCGGTATGGCTGCAGTATAGCATATGTATTATCGTTTTGCAAGTGTTTTTTATCGTTTTTCGATATATTTGTGTTGTTATACAAAAAGGCCCCACCGTTTTTATACGGCGAGGCCTGTGGGGCATATTCAGCTGCGGGCGGCGTGGCTGGCTTCCCGCTTGGCGCGGCGCTCCATCAACGTCTCCCAGCTGGAAGACATCTTGTCCGCCAGGCAGACAAGGCAGGCCTCGCGGCAGCGGGGCAGTTGGGTGATGGTCAGCGGCCACATGTGGGTCTGGATGATATTGCGCTCCTTGTTGTTGAGCTGAAACACCGCATCGGCGTTGTAGCGTGCAATTAGGGGGTGCTTAAAGCCGTGCCAGTGGGTGATGTTGGAACAGTTGTGCCAATCGTACAGATAAAAATCGTGCAAAAACGCGCCGCGCACCAGGCTGACTTCATCGGCATGGCAATGCCAGTGCAGGTTGAGCCAGTAGGCGATGCGGGTCACCCGCAGGCAATGCTCGTAGGTGGTGACGGTGCCGTGCTGGATGAATTGCTGCATCTCCAGCGCGTGGGGGTCATCGGCAATGCCGCGCAGGATCTCGTACATACGTGCTTCCTGCGCCGGCGTCAGTTGGCAAACCATCGGCGAGCACTCCTTTCTCTGTTGGGTATCCCCATTATACCGCGCTACCGTACCATCAGCAATGGGGCGGGGAAAATTTCACAGCTGGCTAATGTAGTGCATACCACGCTTTGAAAAGGAAAAAGTGGACAGCGCCCCATCTCTCATGATAGAGACTCTGTCCATTCTTTATGAAATTGCCTTTCGTTTCAGTGCTGACAGGATACGTCCAATGTCCGCGTCCAGACAGACGGAACGCTCTGCGATTTCCCTTGGCGCATAGGCCTGCCCGAAGTTCACGCAGGCATAGACAGCGTCCGGGTTTTCCAGCGTATATTTCCAAAACGGATACTTGATAATAACCGGCGTATTATTTCCTACCCCCAGCTCCAGATACAGCACCGTCCCATGCTTGTGCCGCCGTACAAAGTCCGAATACTGGTTTCGGGCGGCATACCAGCCCTCATCTTGCACAAAGGTATCGTCACAGCGCAAGTTCATGATCATAGGTGCACCACATACCGGGCACCGGGGGATCAGCTCTGACGGAATTTCCATATCCTGCTGTTGGTCTATCATCTGCCGAACGGTATCTTCGTTATCATAGGTCTTGTTATGGCAGGCTCTGGAGCATTGCCACAGACCGTAATCTCCCTGCGTGTAGAACAGCCGCTTTTTATCAAAGCCTGCCCGCTGGAATTGGTGATCCACATTGGTGGTCAGTACAAAATAGTCCTTGTCCTTAACCAGTGCCAGAAGTTCCTGATAGACCGGAAGTGGAGCATCTACATAGCGGTTATAGAAAATATGGCGGCTCCACCACGCCCAGTATTCTTCCAGCGTGTCATAGGGATAAAAGCCGCCGGAATACATATCTGTGATCCTGTACTTTTGATGAAAATCCGAAAAATAGCGTTCAAAACGCTCTCCGCTATAAGTAAGTCCAGCGGAGTTAGATAGCCCCGCACCAGCGCCGATCAAGACAGCATCCGCCGTTTCCAACGCCTGTTTCAGCCGTTCAATCTGCACTGAGCAGTTTCCTGTATATTCTTTCGTCCTGTTCTTTAAAAACATTGAATACCACCTCGATCTTACTTCCGGTTTCCGCCTTATATTCCTGCACCGTCTGCACGGCAATCTCCGCCGCCCTGTCATTTGGGAACATAAAAATGCCCGTAGAGATACAGCAGAACGCAATACTACCCACATTGTTTTCATCTGCCAGTTCCAGACAGGAACGGTAGCAGGATTTCAAAAGTTCACAATGCTGTCTGGTCAATTCTCCCCGCACGATGGGGCCTACGGTGTGAATTACATAATCACAGGGGAGGTTATATGCGGGCGTGATTTTTGCCTGTCCGGTGGGTTCTTCATAGCCCTGCTGTTCCATAATCTCAGCGCACTTCAAACGGAGCTGCACCCCAGCAAAGGTGTGGATGCAGTTGTCAATGCAGTTATGGCAAGGCTGGTAGCAGCCGGTCATGCCACTATTTGCCGCATTGACGATGGCCCCACAATCCAGCGTAGTAATGTCTCCACGCCAGAGATAGATTCCATTCTGAAGCGGTGACAGTTCAGACAGCCGGGTAATCTTCTTTGCTGCCAGTTCTCCTTGCAGATAGGCATCCTGCACTTCAAGAAATCTCTGGCTGATGGCTCCCGGATGACGAACATTCATCAGTGAGCGCAGTAGCACCTTCTGGCGGTCTGTATCTGCCGGGATTTCCTGGCGGCGGCAGGAAGGACGCTCCCGCAGCAATTCCTCAATTAAAAATCTTCTTCGTTCTTCCTGATTCATGGCGTTACCCCCGCTTCATAATGGCTCTGGCCGGACAGATTTCAAAGCAGTTGCCGCAATGCAGGCAATTTTTCTGCTGAATGACCGCAGGTTTCGCAGAAATATCGATGCACTTTTGCGGACATTTGGAATAGCAGAGCTTGCAGCCGATACAGGCATCTGTAATAAAATAACCCTCTTGCACTTTCTCTGCGCCGCCAAAAGTAAAGCTGGCACGCTCAATCGGCTTTTTGGACAGGTCAAACCACTCTCCGCTGCCTTCATAGATGACAAAGACAGTCAGTGCGCTTCTGGATGCCGCATCCGGGTAGATCTCGTTCATATAGGGATTCTTTTCAAACAGCCGGGGAAGCAGCTCGCTCTCCAGCTCCCGCACCTTTCCCCGAATAGAAAGCGCAGCACAGTGCATGGTGTCCTCGCCCTTCATGCCGGTCAATGCAAGGACTCCACGCTTTTTCAATCGGTCATAGAACTCTTTTCCCCTTGCTGTTAGAAAGTAAACGTCGCCTTCATCGGCATCCATCATATCAATGGCAGCCGTGACCGGCAATCCGGCATCATCCACTGTTGCTACAACCGTGGTATGAATTTCCTCGACAAGATAGGCCAGATAATCCTTGCTTTCCATTTTGAACCCCTCTTTCTTAAACCGCACCCTTCAGTACCGGGTTCAGTCGTTTATAGACTAACATCGTAACACCGCTGATTACAAGTCCCTTCAAAAGATTGAAAGGGAACGCATTGTAAAGAACCACATCCAATTTCGTATGAATAAATGTGATGAACTCTCCAAAGGAAGCGATCAGTTGTTCCAAAGGCATACCGTCGGCTGCGGGATTCCACCGCATCAGCGTCTCCGCTCGCAGGCTGTTACTGCCGGTCAGGGATTTCACCTTGCCCCGAAGATTTTTATATGACGGTTGTTCTTAGAACTCGTAAGGAGGATTGCCGGAGAAGTCGGCAATCACGCCGTGAGGATCTTCCAGATAGAACACCTCAAAGATGGGATTGTCGGCGTTCTGGTACTGACCCTTGACAATCGGATTGTTCATGCAACCTTCCTTAACTGCCATGTTGTTCTCAAACACCGCCTTGCCATGCAGCCGAATCCAGGCGTAGCTGGGGCTGGAGACGGACACCTCCACATAGGGATTAGCCTGCATATCCTGGTATACATCCTTGGTGTTGTTGGTGCAGAACCAGAGCTTGCCGTCCTGCTCGAAGCAGAACATAAAGGGACGGCACTTGGCTTTTCCGTCACGGCCAACGGTGGCGAGATACTGAACGGGGTTTTCCTGCAAGAATTCAACGACTTTTTTCATTATAATTACCTCCAGAACGTGTTTTTGTTTCGGAAAGGTTGCTTTTTCCTTTCACTGGTATTATAATAACGCCGTAGAGCTGATTCGTAAAGTAAGCACAATATTGTGCCGTAGTTACCAAAAGGAAACTATTGGAGGATAATATGGAAGATATCAAAACAATCGAAGCAACCCCGGCAAAAGATTTACCTGCCTGCCCGGTGGAAACCACTCTCATGCTAATCGGCGACAAGTGGAAGGTCCTGATCCTGCGAGACCTGATGCCTGGAACGAAACGCTTTGGAGAATTAAAGAAATCCATTGGCCATGTTTCGCAAAAAGTATTGACGGCTCAGCTTCGGGATATGGAAGCAAGCGATCTGGTCAACCGTAAGGTCTACGCAGAGGTACCGCCCCGTGTGGAATATACATTGACGGAACTGGGATACAGCTTGAAGCCAGTACTGGATGCGCTCTGGAATTGGGGCGAAGAATATAAGGCCAAACAATAAAAAGCCGAAGCAACACCATGAATGAAGGGCTGCTTCGGCTTTTTATTTCTTGTACTTCGGGCTAAATCATTTGAAAATACTCCAATGCCTCCATAATCGCAGTTTCTTTTTCAGGTGGGCATTGGGGTTGCTTGGAATCTACCGATTTGGGCATGTTATAGTTTTTGCCGACTTCCAGTCCACATTTTCTCTTAACTTGAGAAATATAAAGACTGGATACCTTTAACCCGCTATGCTCCAGCACATAGTCTTTGATCTGGGTGTAGGTTGCCCCATCCTGAAATTCGGACATATCCATATCTTCCAAAGAGAACTCAACCCGAATCTTTTTCGAGTCGACCTCACCCTTGGAAAGCAAGACAACCGTCTCCACGTGCCGAGTCTGGGGGAAGAGATCCACCGGGGTGAAGCCCTTTGCCTTATACCCATGGCGGGCAAAAATCGCTACATCCCGCGCCAAGGTCTCGGGGTCGCAGCTGACGTAGACTACCCGGCGGGGGGCCATTTTGGCCACGGCGGTGATGCACTCGGGCGTGCTGCCGGCGCGAGGCGGGTCCAGGAAGACCACGTCCGGATGCAGGCCCTCGTCTGCGGCGGCGGCCATCCACTCGGTAGCGTCGGCGCATACAAATTTGGCGTTGGACAGTTTATTATGCCGGGCGTTGGCGGCGGCATCTTTCACGGCGGCGGGGTTACGCTCCACGCCGATGACCTGCCCTGCGTGGGGCGCGGCGCACAGGCCGATGGTGCCGATGCCGCAATAGGCATCCACCACGGTCTCCTTGCCGGTCAGCTTGGCGGCGTCCAGCGCGGCGCGGTACAACACCTCGGTCTGCCGGGGGTTGACCTGGTAAAAACTGCGGGAGGAAATGGCAAACTGCAGCCCGCACAGCGTGTCCAGCACAAAGCCGGGGCCGTAGAGCATTTTCTCCCGGTTGCCCAGCACAGCGCTGCTTAAAGTGGGGTTGATATTTTGCACAATACTGACGACCCACGGCGCTTTTTTGCGCAGAGCCGCGCAGAAATTACGGCTGCCGGGCAGCTCCGGCCCCGGCGTGACCAGTGTGACCAGCACCTGCCCCTTGCGGGAGCAGCGCAGCACCACGTGGCGCAGCAGGCCGGTGCGCTTGTCCTCGTCAAAAGCCGTGTAGCGGCAGGCGCGGGCGGCCTCCTGCACGGCGGCCAACGTGCGGTTCAGCACCTCGTTTTGCAGCAGGCAGTCGGCCGAGGGCAGCACCTTATGGGTGCCCTCGGCGTACAAACCGCAGACCAGCTTGCCCTGCTGGGTGGCAAAGCTGGCGATGGCTTTATTGCGGTAATGCCACGGCTCGGCCATGGTGCGCAGCGGGGCCACCGGAGCAAAACCACCCAGTAGCTTTTGCAGGCGCTGCTGTTTTTCGGCGGTCTGGCGCGGATAGGGCAGTGCCAGCAGCGGGCAGCCACCGCACTTTTTACTAAAATTAACACAGGTCTTGGCCATGGGGCATCTCCTTTAAAATTGCAAGGGCAATACCGCATAATTCTAAGTGCCGATACGGCGAGCGAGGTGCGGCAGATGCTAAGCCAAAAGCGCAGATAATACTTTATGTATTATCGAGCATTTTGGCAACGCAGATGCCGTGCCTCAGCCGCCGGAGCGGTGCTTAAGCCGTTAGGCGGGAATTGTGCGGTGTTGCCCAAGGTCTTGCGCGGTATGTTACAATAAAGCTAGAGCATTTTTGCGGCGTGTGCCGCATATTGTACAAACGGAGGGACTTCGTATGAACGTACTGCTGATCAACGGCAGCCCCCACAAGGAGGGCTGCACCTACCATGCCCTGTGTGAGGTTGCCAAAACGCTGAACGCCGCGGGCATTGAGACGACGATCTACCACATCGGCCCCGCGCCGGTGGGCGGCTGTGTAGGCTGCGGCGGCTGCGCCAAGGCCGGGCACTGTGTGTTCGGCGGGCCGGTGGTGGATGTGCTGCCACTGGTGGAAAAGGCCGACGGCATCGTGTTTGGTGCGCCGGTACACTATGCCACGGCGGCAGGCAGCATGCTGGGCTTTATGCACCGGCTGGCCTACAGCGCCGGGCGGTATCTGCGGCACAAACCGGCGGCCATCGTGACCAGCGCACGCCGTGCCGGCACCACCACCGCCATTGAGGCTATGGAAAAGATCCCGCAGTTCTATGAGATGCCGCTGGTCAGCTCCACCTACTGGCCGATGGTCCACGGCACCAGCGGCGATCAGGTGGCCCTGGACGAGGAGGGCTGCCAGATCATGCGCAACCTGGGCACAAACATGGCCTGGCTGCTGAAGTGCATCGAGGCCGGCAAGGCCGCCGGTGTGGAAGTCCCCACCGCCGAGGGCGGCAAGCGGACGAATTTTATCCGTTGATAAGCTGTTTTTGAAAGGAGCCGCGCGGCGGCTCCTTTTTTATTTTATGGGTACAAATTAAATTACCATTTAAATTACCATGATGGCGTAAAATCCCAGCGCCGAAGCCGCCGCGATATAGGCCACACGCCCGGCCACGGCAAACACCAACCCAAAGGCCAGCCCGGCCAGCACGTCGCTGACAAAGTGTACGCCCGTGACAACGCGGGAAACCGCTATGATGACGGCCAGAACCGCCAACACTGCCCCCAACGGCGGCAGCACGTACCACACCGCCGCTGCAATGGCCGCGGCTGAGAAGCAGTGGCGGCTGGGCATGCTCTGGCCGGTCTTATCTTTTGGAAACAACGGTACAAAGCCATATTTCGTATAAGGGCGCGGACGGTTAATGGCCGCACGCAGAGCCGTACCCACCACAAACGCCGCCGCAGGCACCACGGCAGTAACCCCCAGCGGCACCCACATGGCATGCCAGGCCAACCAGGCCAGCAGGCCCAGATACAGCAGATACACCGCCACCGCAGACCCCGTGCTGACAGCCCGCAGCGCCTTTTTTGCCGCCGGGCGGGCGTTGAACCAGCCGATCACCGTGCGATATTGCTGTTCGTTCATGGGTAAACCTCCCTAGTGTAAAATAGTACAGCATAAGCATAACACCGCGCAAAAGGGTTGTCAAACGCAGCGGCGCACAATATAATAGGTGTAACGTAAAAATAGGAGGATCCTGTTTTGTTTGGTTTTGCAAATGCGCTGCTGCTGGCCCTGTTTGCCGCAGCGGGTGTTGATTTGGTTTTGGCGCTGCGCCGCAAGGCAGTTGGGCAGCTGTTTACCGTGCCGCACTATCTGTTTGGGGATTGGGGCGGCGAGGCCCGTGCCCGGTGGGGGCAGCGTGCCTTTTTGCTGGCGCTGATGCTGTATGAGTTCACGGTGGTGTTCTGCAACAGCATGGCACGGGAGAACTGGCCCTTTTTGCAGGGGCAGCTTGCCCCGATGTTAGACATGATTATGTACACGCTGCTGTGCGGCAAGATTTTGCTGGGCACCCGCTACACCTGGCGGGAGCTGATCTGCGCCGGTGCGCTGTATTTTGTGGCGCGGTGGGTATATTTCAACGGGCAGAACATCTGGTTTTTGGGCCTTGTGATGGTGCTGTTGGCAGCCAAAGATGTGCCGCTGCGGCGCAGTTTGCAGGCGTTTTTAGGCTGCGGCGTACCCACGCTGGCGCTGGTGGAAGTGCTGCATTTTGCGGGTATTATCGCCCCTGACGCGCTGAGCGAGCGCAGCGGCAGCTACCGGCTGATGTTCGGGTACGGGCACCCCAACACCTTTGGCGGCATCGTGCTTGGGCTGGTGCTGGCCTGGGTGCTGCTGCGCCAGGCAAAGATCACCTGGGCCGAGATCGCCGCCGTAGCGGGCGTGGGGCTGTTTTTATACAAGGGCCCGGCGTCTCGGTCGCCTGCGCTGTGCACGTTTTTGCTGGCAGTGCTGCTGGTCTGCGCCAAACCGGTGGACGCGCGCAAAGGGCACAAGCTCACCGCCGGGCTGTGCGCCGCCATGGTGCCGGTGGTGGGGGCCATCAGCTATATTTTTCCGCTGTTCGTGGTAAAAATTGGTCCCTGGGCGGACGAGATCGGCCCCGCGTGGCTGGCAAAGCTGGACAGCCTGCTGACCTGCCGCATCTCGCTGGCGTGGGCGGCGTACCGCATGTACGACATAAAAATTGCTGGCCAGATGCTGATGGACTGGCCAGCGATCGACAATATTTTTGTGTATTTCCTGTACCAGTTTGGACCGGTACTGGTGGTGTTGGCGGGCATCCTGATGGCCGTGACGCTGTACCGGCTGGCCCGGCACGGCCGCTGGCAGGCGGCGGCCTGTTTGCTGGTGGTGCTATTTTATGGGTATATGGAGACGCAGGTCATCCACATCACCAGCGACCCGGCGCTGTTGCTGTTGGTACCAGCAGTGTTTGGGGATTCGCTTTCAGATTGATTTTGGCCCGCTTGTCGCAGCTGGCTCACGTGGCTCACCACCTTGCGGTGAGCCACTTTTTTAACGGCATCTAACCGTTATGCGTACTCTTTTGTGACCAAAAAGGGAGGCCCTTATGGATGCAACCCATGATAAAAGGGCGTCACCGCATGATGGTGACGCCCGCAGGGCTGTACCTTAATCCTCAGGGTATTCGATCTCCACGCCGTCGGCTTCCGCGGCGGTCTTCGCCGCCGTAACCAGCCCGCTTACCTCGCCGGAGGGCTTCTCCAGCAGGTACGCCCCTACCGGTTTGGTTTTGTACACCAGCAAAACGCAGTAGGTATCCTCGTCGCCGGTGGAAAGCTGCGGGCAAAGCAGCGTCCACTTTTCCACCGTTTTGCCTTTGTAGCCGCCCAGGTCCAAGCCGCTTTCCTGCACCACCTGGTTGAAAGCGGTAAAGCTGTCGTCCCACTTTTTGGGGATCTTCACCTTATCCACCGCCGCGCTGGACAGGTCCGTCTCGAACCCGTAGCCCGTAAAGTAGGTGCCGATGTCCTGGGTGGTCTCCACCGTGGCCGTCACCGGTGCAGCCGCAGCCACCGCGTCGCCGGAGAAATGCACCGCTGCCGCCACCGTGCCGCACAGGCATACCGCGCACAGGGCAAGCGCCCCCGCCTGCCGCAAGCCGGGTTTTGTTACCGTAAATAAAAACATACGCAGCCCCCCTGCCATTCGTTTTCACATAATGGTATGCGGGGGCTGCGTTTTGTATGTTATTTGTATTTTTCCACCGGCTCGTACCACTGGAAGATCACAGCATCGTTCTCGGCTTCCAGCTGCTTGGTGTTATGTTCCGGCAGGGCGGTCCACATCACCGGCATCGCGCCCAGGGCGTCGGCCAGGCGGACAGCCCAGTTGCGCTTATCGGGGCACCAGGCAATAAAATCCGGCCGGCCCAAAAAGTTGCCAAAGCAGTGGGACAACACATACGCCGGGACGGGATGGGTGCCGTCATGGCGGTAGCTGCGGTAACTGTCGGACAGCTGACCGCGCAGCACGCCGGGCGCCTGGTGGCGGATGATGCCCACCACGCGGGGGTCGAAGCTCTCGATGCAGTAGGGGCCGGGGTAGGCTTTCAGTGCGGCCAGGGTGGCGCGGCAAAGGTCCTCCAGGTAGGGCTTGGTGTACTCGTGGCGGCTCTTGATCTCGACGATCAGCGGCGTAGCGGGATTGGCCTCGGCCACAGTGCGCAGCATGTCGGCAAACAGCGGCGGGTGGTCATCGCTGCCCGCCAGCGGCATGGCGGAGAACTCCGCCCAGGCGGCATCGTGGACAAAGCCCTTGCCGGGGGTCATGCGGTCCAGCGTATCATCGTGGAAAACCACCAGCTTATGGTCAGACGTAAACTGTACGTCCAGTTCAATGCCGTAGCCGTGGCGGGCCGCGGCGGCAAAAGCGGGCAGGCTGTTTTCCGGCGGGCGCTGGTCCTTGCCGAAGTAGCCGCGGTGGGCATAGTTGCGGCCATAGAACGGGGCCCGCAGGTCCTCGCGCTTAGCGCCGGGCCAGACGGCAAACAGCACCAGCGCAGCCAAAATCACCAGTATTACTAGCAAAATCATAATCTTTCACGCTCCGCCGCCATTGTACCGCGCGGCGCGGCAAAATGCAAGGTGGTGACACCCGCCAAGCGCAAACTTTTAAAACTTTTTCCCAAAAGTTTTCACAATTCTTCCATCATCACATTGTATTGTGTTATTATTATAAATAGAGGTAAATGAGGAGGTCATCCTTATGGCAAAAATATTGATCGTTGACGATGAACCGCGTATCCGGGACCTGATCCGGGAGCATCTGCAGTACGCCGGTTTTGTGTGTGAGGAAGCCGGGGACGGCGGCGCGGCGCTGGCCGTGCTGGCCCAGGGGGGCATCGACCTGGTGATCCTGGACATCATGATGCCCTTTATGGACGGCATGACCTGCCTGCGCGAGATGCGCACCCGCAAGATCATGACCCCCGTCATCATGCTGACTGCCCGCAGCGAGGAATACGATAAACTGGCCGGCCTCGAGGGCGGCGCCGACGACTACGTCGTCAAGCCCTTCTCCCCGCGGGAGCTGGTGGCCCGCGTCAAGGCCGTGCTGGCCCGCACCATGCCCAAACCGGCCGAGAACTCCGGCGTGTTCACCTTTGGCGACCTGGTCATTGATACCGCCAGCCACAGCGTCAAGGTAGCCGGGCAGGAAGCCCCGCTGACCCCCAAAGAGTTCGACCTGCTGGTCTTTTTGGTCAACAACAAGGGCATCGCCCTGAGCCGCGAGAAAATTTTGCAGCAGGTGTGGAACTACGATTATTACGGCGAGGACCGCACCGTGGACACCCACATCAAAATGCTGCGCGGCCATCTGGGCCCCTGCCGCAAATTCATCGTTACCGTGTGGGGCATCGGGTATAAATTCGACCCCGAAGTCTTATCGTAAGGGAAGTGCCGCGCTTTGAAAAACGCTAAAAAGCGCGCCCCGTCCATCAGCATCCGCTGGCAGCTGATGTTCTTCATCGGGGCCATGACCCTGCTGACCGTGGGGCTGATCTGGGGCATCATCACCTACGCGCTGGCCCCGAAATATAACGCCACCATCCGCCAGAACCTGACCAACAAAGCCAGCGCCATCACGGCCATTTTTGACCAGACCGACTCCGAAATTTCCAGCCGGGATTTCGGTGTTTTGCAGCTGGACGATGATTTTTGGACTGCTTTAGGCCAGACCTTTTCCGACAAAAAGATCAATATGGACGGCTACTGCGTCGACTTCAGCGATTCGACACTGCGCTGCCTGAAAGCCTACGAGAGCATGTTCCCCTGCCTGCTGCACGAGAGCAGCGGCTCGTTCAGCGGGGAGTTCGGGTACAACCTCAACACCCGCCAGCTCATCACCTTTAGGCAGGAATTGTTCGAGGAAGGCTCACTGTACAAGATCGTGCAGATCGGCTCCACCCGGCAGATGCTGGTGGGCCAGCTTTCGGCGGACGGCAAGTACGGCATCATCGTGTCCACCGGCATGGCGCAGATCACCACAGCCGCCGAGGTGCTGCGCAGCATCCTGTGGCCGGTGGCGCTGATCTTGCTGGTGCTGGATCTGCTGTTTGCCATGCTGTTCAGCCGGTGGTTCACCCGGCCGGTGCAGCAGCTTTCCAGCGGTGCAAAAGAGATTGCTGCCGGCAACTATGATATCCAGCTGCCCGTTGTACACCACGACGAGATTGGCCAGCTGGCCGAGGATTTCAACCACATGGCCGCCGAGGTCAAGCGCAGCGCCCAGCTGGAAAAGGACATTCTGGCCAATGTCAGCCACGACCTGCGCACCCCGCTGACCCTGATAAAGGGCTACGCCGAGACTGTGCGCGACCTGACCGGCACTGACGCCGAAAAGCGTACCGAGCAGTGCAACATCATTGTGGACGAGACCGACCGTCTGTCGGCACTGGTCAACAGCGTGATGGAGCTGAGCAAGGTGCAGAGCGGCGCCGAAAAGCCCAATCTCATTGATTTTGACATGGGCGAACTTTGCTTTGAAGTTGCGGGCCGTTACGACGCCCTGTGCGACCAGAACCACTGGCATCTGGAGTTGCAGGCCGACGAGGCCGCCCCGGTGCGGGCCGACCCCGCCATGATGGAGCGGGTGCTGCATAACCTCTTGGGCAACGCCTTCCACCACATCGGTGCGGACGGCCAGGTGATGCTGCGGGTGCTGCCCCAGGCGGACGGCTGCCGCGTGGAGATCGAGGATCACGGCCCCGGCATCCCACCGGAGGATCTGCCCTATATCTTTGACCGCTACTACCGCGCACGGCAGGATTCCGGCAAAGTGGGCACCGGGCTTGGGCTTTCCATTACCAAAGCAATTTTACAGCAGCACGGCTTTGCCTTTGGCGTAAACAGCGCCATCGGGCAGGGCTCCACCTTCTGGTTCGTGATGCGGGACGTCCGCACCGGGCCGCAAGCCTGAAAGGAGACCCCGTATGGACGAGAAACTGAACCGCAAGATGGACGAACAGCTGGCCAGCCGCGTGGCCGAACTGGATGCCCATAACGACGAGACCGGCGACGGCAAACTGGACGCCGCCGACCTGAAAGCCCAGCTGAACCGCATTGAAGCCCAGCTGGAACTGCAGGACGAGCAGAACCGCAGCATTATGAAAAACCAGCGCCTGCGCATGCTGCTGACCATCATCATCACGGTAGTGCTGCTGGTGGTGCTGGGGCTGTTCTGGAACCACATGGACCAGGCCTATAAAGAGGTCATGACCGCCTGCACACAGGTAAACGAACTGGCCGACACCCTGCAAAGCAGCCTGGACACGCTGGACCCCGATGAACTGAACAACATGATGCAGGACCTGCCTGCCATCACCGAGCAGCTGAAGCAGCTGGATGTAGACAGCCTGAACACCGTGCTGCAAGGTTTGCCCACCTTGATGGACAACGTGAATAAACTGCAGCAGCAGGTGGAGACGATCACGAATACGTTCAGCGGAATTAGTGCGCTGTTTGGAAAATAATTTTTTGGAAGGCCCCCACTTGCGGGGCCTTTTTTCACACCTCATACAAAACTTTTACACAAATTCATGCTATAATGCCAAAGTCAAAATTTACCACCCCGTTAAAGAGGAAGGAATACCAAATGGAAGATACCGTAAAGACCCGGCGCAATCCGCTGGCATGGTTCAGCAAGCATAAAAAGCTGACTGCCCTGTTGCTGGTGGTGCTGATCGCAGCTGTGCTGGTGCTGCGCGCTGTGCTGGGCGGCAAAAAGGCCGCCGGTTCCACCTACCAGTTCGTGCGCACCTCCACCCTGCAAAAGACAAGCCTGACCGACTCGGTGAGTGTGAACGGCACCGTAAAATCCGGCTACGAGGCCAGCGTCACCGTGGCAGATTCGGCCAAGCTGTACAAGGTCAGCGAGGTCAAGGTGGCCGTGGGCGATACCGTGAAAAAGGGTGACGTCATTGCCACGCTGGACACCTCCGACCTGGAAAAGCAGATCGAAAGTGCCGAAGAAAGCTACGGCGACACACTGAAATCGGCCCAGACCAGTTATGACCGTGCTACCGCCGACCTGGAAACTTCCACCGTGCAGCACGAGAATAGCCTCATCGACCTGCAGGCCAAGATCGACCAGGCTGACCAGAATTTGCAGGATGCCAAGGATGCCCTGACCAAGGCGCAGGAGAACGAGCGTAAGACCCAGAGCACCTACGATACTGCGGTATCTGACTATAACACGCTGAAATCCGCCTATGACAGCGCTTCGGCCAGCATCAGCACCTACACCGCCGCGCTGAACGCCGCTGCCGATGCCCAGAATCAGGCTATCTCCGTTGTAAACAGCGCCATTGCGGCTTACAACGCTGACCCCAGCGACGCCAACAAGGACGCAATGAACGCCGCCAACGACAACTTGAAGTCCGCGCAGGAAGCCTACCAAAGCGCACAAGCTTCCCTGACGGATGCCCAGAACAGCTGCTCTGCTCCCTCTTTGGGCCTGTACGGTTTCAACAATATTTCGGACGCCCTGAAAAACGCCGACAGCACCAAGAATCAGGCGGAATCCGCCCTGGACTCCGCTAAGAACGCTGTCGACACTGCCAATACCCAGATCAATACCTGTGAGCAGCAGGTCAAAGCAGCCCACGACAGCTACGACCAGGAGAAGAACTACTCCAACCTGCTGAACAAATCCCAGAATGTGGAGGACAGCGCTACCAAGCTGGAGCAGGCCCAGCGTACCCCGGACAATCTGGAAACACTGCGCAGCACCCTGGAGGACTGCACCCTGACTGCCACGATGGACGGTACCATCACGGCGCTGAATGCTACCGTTGGTTCGGTCTGCAGCGGCACCGTGGCTACCATCCAGAATACCGATGCACTGGTGGTGGACGTGACCATTCCCGCCAACAGCGTGCCTAAACTTTCTACCGGCATGACCTGCCACATCACCAGCGATGCCACCGGCGACGCTGTGATCGACGGCACCCTGACCCAGATCGACCCTGTTGCCAACGACACGGGCAGCTTCGGCGCCAAGGTCGTGGTCAATGGCGATGCGGACGGCCTGCTGATCGGCATTTCCGCCAAGGTGGAGATCGTTATCAGCGAGAAAGACAACGTCTTTATCGTGCCCCGCGACGCTGTGGGCACCGCCGACGACGGCAGCAGCTACGTGCTGCGCAAGACCGGCGGCGAGGGCGTGGATATGACCTTTGAGCAGGTGACCGTGACCACCGGCGACACCAACGATTTCTATGTGGAGATCACCGGCAGCGACCTGCAGGAGGGCGATGTGATCCGCTCCAGCGCTGACCTGACCCAGGGTATTGAGACCAGCAGCGACTCCACCCTGCCCGACGGCGTGCAGCAGATGGAAAACGGCGACCTGTATGTAGGCGACCCCAGCAACATGCCCGAGGGCACTGTTGTGATGGGCGGCGGCGATGCCCCGGCAGGCGGCCCTGACGGCGGGCCGGGAGGCGGACAATGAGCCAGAGCCCTACCCCCATCCGCCGCGGCGCCGACGCCCGCGATACCGAAGCCTTTGCCAAACAGATCGCTGCAAGCCTGCTGACCCAGAATGATGCCCCGCAGCCTGTCTCCCCTGTCCCGGAAACCAAAAAGCCGCTGATCGAGATGCACGGCATCCGCAAAAGCTACTACATCGGCAAGCCCAATGAGTTGGAAATTCTGCACGGCATCGATCTGACGGTCTACCCCGGTGAATTTGTGGCCATCGTGGGCGAGTCCGGCTCCGGCAAATCCACCCTGATGAACATCATCGGCGTGCTGGATAAGCCCACCGCCGGTGAGTACACGCTGGACGGCGTGAACATCCATGACGCCAAAGATAACCAGTTGGCCGATATCCGTAACCGCAAGATCGGCTTTGTGTTCCAGACCTACAATCTGATCGGCCGGCAGAGCGCCTTGAAAAACGTCGAGCTGCCGATGCTGTACGCCGGTGTGCCCGGCGGTGAGCGCACCCGCCGCGCCAAGGAATGGCTGGAACGCGTAGGCATGGGCGAGCGCATGAAGCACCAGCCCAACGAGCTTTCCGGCGGCCAGAAGCAGCGTGTAGCCATCGCCCGCGCCATGGTCAACGAACCGGCGCTGATTTTGGCCGATGAGCCCACCGGCGCGCTGGACAGCCAGACCAGCCGCACCGTCATGGATCTGTTCCATGAAATGCACAACACCTACCACAAAACCATCGTGCTCATCACCCACAACCCCGAGCTGGCCGACGAATGTGAGCGTGTGCTGACCCTGCGGGACGGGCTGATCGTGGGCGAAAGAAAGGGGAGTGGCAAACGTGCAGCTCTTTGAGAATATCAGCATGGCCTTTGCCAGCGTGCGCAGCAACAAGATGCGCAGCCTGCTGACCATGCTGGGCATCATCATCGGCATTGCGGCGGTCATTGCCATTGTCACGGTGGGCAACAGCATGACCGGCTCGGTCACTGACTCAATGTCCGGCATGGGCGTAAGCAACATTACGGTAACGGTCAAGCAGAAAACCTCCGGCGATACCCAGGGCACGGCCCAGGGTGTGACGCTGCGCCGCTTTATGGACGAGACTCCCGGCGAAAGCGACCGCATTACCGATGCGATGATCCATGATTTTTATGCAGCTTTTCCTGACAAGGTAGACCACTTTGAATACACGGTGGACGTCGGCCAGGAGACGATTTCTAAATACGGCGACCCCACCACGACCATCAAAGCCTCAGTCAGCGGCGTAAACCACGACACGCTGGCCAACAAGGGCGATGACTCGCAGATCTTATACGGCCGCTGGCTGGACGATGCCAAAGACACGGGCCGTATGCTGGCCTGTGTTTCGGAGAAGTTCGTCACCCAGGCCATCGGCGGCAGCCCGCAGGATGCCATCGGCAAGTCCTTCACTCTGCAGGGCAGCGACGGCACTTTGTACACCTATTTCATCGTAGGTGTGTATAAATACACTGAGGACAGCTATTCCAGCATGTTCGGTTCCACCAGCGATGATGACATCCAGACGGACATCTACATCCCGCTGGACGTGGCCCGCGCCATCACCGGCATCGCCAACGGCTACCAGAGCTTTACGTTGGTGGCCGCCAACGGCGTGGACGTGACCAGTTTTGTGAACACCGTAGGCGATTTCTTCGCCAGCTACTACACCTACAACGACAGCTGGACGGTCAGCGCGTCCAGCATTTCCAACCTGGTAGAAAGCATGACCGAAATGCTGAACACCGTGTCTCTGGGCATCTCGGCCATTGCCGCCATCTCGCTGCTGGTGGGCGGCATCGGCGTTATGAACATCATGATGGTCTCGGTCACCGAGCGCACCCGTGAGATCGGCACCCGCAAGGCGCTGGGCGCCCCGGCGTCGGCCATCCGCATGCAGTTTATCACCGAGAGCGTGATCCTCTGCCTGATCGGCGGTGTCATCGGCGTGGTGCTGGGTATCGCGGCCGGTGTGGGATTGAGCACCCTGATGAAAGTGCCGGGCAAGCCTACGATTTCTTCCATCGTAGTGGCCGTTGGTTTCAGTATGGCCATTGGCGTGTTCTTCGGGTATTACCCCGCCAACAAAGCCGCCAAGCTGGACCCGATTGAGGCTTTGAGATACGAATAACCGTTAAAATCCGAAATAAAACACCCCCGGATGCACATTGGTTCGTGCATCCGGGGGTGTTTTTGCTTTAGGCAATACCGCACAATTCCCGCCTGACGGCTTAAGCACCGCTCCGGCGGCTTCGGCACTTAGAATTATGCGGTATTGCCTTTATTTACTCCGCGCTTTCCGGGGTGGCGATTTCAGTGGTCTGGCTGCCGTAGAGGGCGTTGAACTGGCGTTCCGTTTCCTCATTCAGGTAATCAACGCTGGGGTAAACGTCGTCGTGTTCATCGGCATAGCGATTGCTGATCTGTTCCCGCAGGTCAGCCTTGATGGCGTTGTCGCGGGCTTCTTTGCTGTCGTAGCAATCGTAGTTATAGTAGTAGCCCTTCTGCACCCGCCTGGCCAGCTGCTCGGTGGTCAAGCCGTCGGCAAAGGATTGGGAGAACTCGGCACGGTAAGTATCATACACGCCGCCGACATTTTCCTCGGTGCCAAAATTCATGGTGGTAAAGTTCCAGCCTGCGGCTTTGGCGGCCTGCACAATGGCGGCACAGTTGGCGGCAAACTCCGGCTCATTGCCGGCGGCGTCCTGGCGGAAGTTCAGGTACAGGATCAGGGTGTCGCCCGGCTCCAGCGTGTTGTCCACGTTTTCCATATCGGTGTGGTTAAAATCAACGCTGGCGTACATCGAGGTCACGCTGGCTTTCAGCTCCGGGTCGGCGGAAAGCTGCTCGTACATGCTGTCCACGACCTGCTGCTCGATGCGTTTTTCGGCGTTGCGGTCCGCGCCGCCCAGCCAGCACCAGGCCAGCGGTATCAGGGACGCCGTGCCCACCACGACCAGGACGAACGCGCAGCCCAAAATGCCCAGCCAATCAAACTTGAGCTTTACGTTTGGCTTGGTGCTGTAGACCAGCACCTCGATGCCCAGCACAATGAGGATGACCGGCGCGAATTTTAACACAGCCAGCAGGTTTGCCTTGGGCATGAACTGCTGGGCCAGTAGCAGTACACCGCCCGCGATGAGCAGCACCGCAAAGGCCATCGTGCCCACGCGGCGGACTTTTTTAGGCGGTTCCGCCGGGGAATTTTGCACCGGCGGGTTGGTTTTAATTTCATCCATTTTGTTATACCTCGCTTTGCATTATACAGATTGTATTAGCATTAAGACGCAACAGAGCAGCGCCTCCCTCTGCGAGGGAGGTGGCTGCGCGAAGCGCAGACGGAGGGAGAGACCGCCCCATTAGCTGCCGCTGAATCGTAGGCTCTCTCCCCCATCCGCTTCGCGGGAGTCCCCTCCCAGAGGGGGCCTTTTTATGGTCTGCTTCCTTACTGCTTCTCATTCGGATACGGCGGAAGGGTGTCGGCCTCGTTGGGGTCAGCCTTCTTGGCTGGGTGCAGGCCCAGCAGCTTGATGCCGGCCACCACCAGCAGGATGCCCACCAGGATATTGGGGATGCCGTGGATGATATCATACGCATAACCGTAGCCGAAGAAATGCTCCAGCACGATGGTCATCCAGTCCGCAATGAGGATATCATACAGCGCCCAGACACCAAAGGCGATCAGGCCCCAGCCCAGCAGCTTGTTATGCTGGGGCAGTATGGCCCTAATATTGTCCCAGTTGGCGGGCAGAAGCAGGTCGTCGTCCTTGGGTTCCCCTGCCGCCAGATGACGGATGAGGTCATAGGTGTCAAAAAAGCTGTACATCCACACGATGACTGAGCCAACGACCAGAACATCCACCAGCGTGCCTGCCATGATAAACAGGCAGAAGAACGTGATCATCGACAGGCCGCGCTTCATATAACCGTAGTACATCTGGCCTGCGCCGGGGATGCAGGCAAAAATAAATGTCAGAAATGCGTTCTTTTTCATAGTTTATTCCCCCTTGGCGGTACCGCCGCCGATTGGTTCTGTTTTCAGCTGTTCCAGGCCGCTTTCGGCGGTCAGGGTAAAGTTTTTAAAGGTATTGTTCAGGCTTTCGTAAAAGCCGCCCACTACGCTGTTCACGCGCTGGCGGAAACTGGGCTGCGGCTCTGTGGGTGTGGGTCTGGCCACGGGCACGCCTGTGCTGCCAGTTATGCCGAAAGTGGTCACGTTCCACAGCAGGAAGCCCAGCGCCACCGCGGCCGCCGTGGAAACGTAGCGGTTGGTCATAATGCGGAAGCTGCGCAGCCGCATGAGGTTCTGCACCTGCGGGATCAGGTCGCGCATCGGCTGCTGCAGGCATTCCGGCGCGTTATCGATCATTTTGGTGTACCGCAGCAGGCAGTAATCGCAAAAGGTCAGGTGCTCGGCCGCTTCCAGCGCCCCCAGATCGTCGAGGGTGCCGTCCTTGAGGGCATACAGACCCTCGTCGGTCAGGTGGCCTTCGGCGTCAAACAATTTTTCGTTATCAAAGTAAAGGCTCATTCCTTCTGCCTCCTCTCGATGATCTGCTGGCGCAGGATGTTCTTGGCGCGCCAGAGCTGGTTATTGACCGTGGCAGGCGGGCGGCCTACTGCGGCCGCGATCTCTGCGGTGGTCTTATGTTCCAGAAAGTACAACACGGCAATTCTGCCATAGGGTTCGCGCAGGGTGCGCACCATAGTTTCCACTTCGGCGGCACCGGCCCGCTCGGTCAGCTGCTCGATGGGGTCCTGCGCGTCACCGAGGGGTGCTCCCCGTGGTTCGGGCAGGGCATCGTCCCCCGGGGCTTCCACCCGGCGCACCCAGCTGCTTTTTAAGTGATCCTTGCATTTGTTGGCGGCCACACGCACCAGCCAGGCCTTGTAATACTGGGGCTCGCACCGGTCAATGGCCGAAAAGGCGGAGAGGAAGGTATCCTGGGTCAGGTCCTCGGCGGTGTGGGGGTCGTGAACAAACTGCAGGCAGACCGTGTAGATCAGCCGCTGATATTGCTGCATCAGTTCGGTAAATTCTCCGTTTGTCAGTTCCCACACCTCCTTTGTTTTGTCTTTCTGTTTACTAAAACGAATCCCCCGCGCCGGATTTTGCAACGTGGGGGATATTTTTTAAATTTCTTTTAAAATTTCTGATTTCTCTCAGATTTCGATATCCAGGCTTACGGGGCAATGGTCGCTGCCCATGATGTCCATTAAGATACCGGCCTCTTTAATGTTGGGGGCCACGCGGTCGCTGACGAGGAAATAGTCGATACGCCATCCTGCGTTCCGCTCACGGGCGCGGAAGCGCATGCTCCACCAGCTGTACATGCCGGTGTCGGCGGGGTGCAGGCAGCGGAAGCTGTCGGTAAAACCGGCGGCCAGCAGCTCGTCCAGCTTGCCGCGTTCCTGGTCGCTGAAGCCCGCCGCGCCGCGGTTGGGGCCGGGGTTCTTCAGGTCAATGTCCTCGTGTGCGACGTTGAGATCGCCGCAGAGGATGACAGGTTTAACAGCGTCCAGCTTCTTTAAATAAGTACGCAGGTCATCCTCCCACTGCATGCGATAATCGATGCGAGCCAGCTCGTTTTGGGAGTTGGGCACATAGAGGTTGACCAGGTAAAAGTTCGGGTATTCCAGCGTGATGGCGCGACCCTCATGGCTGTGGGCTTCGCAGTCGATGCCATAGTTGACCGACAATGCCGGAGTCTTGGCCCAGATGGCCGTGCCGGAGTAGCCTTTTTTCTCGGCGCTGTAAATATACTCTGTATAGCCTGCCGGGGCGAAGTCCGCCTGGCCGGGTTGCATTTTGGTTTCCTGCACGCAGAAAAAGTCGGCATCCAGGGCGTTGAAGGTATCCTCAAAACCCTTTTTTAGGCAAGCCCGCAGGCCATTGACGTTCCAACTGATGAATTTCATGAGGTAAGCCTTTCTTTTGTTTTACGTGGGTGTATGGGCGGCTTTCGGTGTTCCGCCGCCTTGCGGCGGGGACGGAGCGGCATCCGCCAAAGCCAAAAATCAATTCGGCATCTTAACCGCTTTTTTCTTCCAGACGCCGCTGACGAAGCGGCCAACAAAGCAAATGCTGCGGCAGACCCAGTCAATGACCATGGCCCACCAGACGCCGACGGCGCCCCAGCCCATGTTGACGCACAAGATCCAGCTGAACGCCAAACGCCAGACGAGCATCGAGACCACCGAGGCGACCATCGTAAACTTTACGTCGTTGGCGGCGCGCAGAGCGTTGGGCAGCACAAAGGCCGCCGGCCAGATCAGGATACCCATGGCGCAGTGGATGATGACCAGTTCCGCCGCCAGGCTGCGGGTCTCCGGTGATAGGGTGTACATATTCAGCACCACCCCCAGCGACAGGATGACCGCCGCATTGGCAATGCCCTGGGCAATGTAGTCCCACAGCATCAGTTTTTTGGTGTAGTACACCACCTGCTGCATGTCCTGTGCGCCCACGCAGCGGCCCACTACGGTAATGATCGCCAGGCCCATGGCCTGGCCGATGATAGCGCCCACGGCGTCCAGGTTATTGGCCACCGCGTTGGCCGAGATGTGCACCGTGCCGAACAGCGAGATCATCGACACCACCAGCACGCGGCCCAACTGGAACAGGCTGTTTTCACAGGCCGAGGGGATGCCGATGCGCAAAATGCTTTGCACGGTCCCCCGCTCCAGGTGGGTGACCGACCGCGGCGTAATGTGCAGCACATACTCATGCTGAGCGGCCAGCGCCAGGATGATAAACGCGCCCACCGCACGGGAGATCAGCGTGGGGATGGCCACGCCCTCGACGCCCATGCCCAGCAGGTAGATGCAGATGGCATTGCCGCCAAAGTTGATGGCGTTAACGATGACTGACACCTTCATGGACACAGCGCTGTTGCTGGTGGAGCGGAAAATGGCCGCACCTGCGTTATACAGCGCTAAAAACGGGAAGGACAGCGCCGTGATGGTAAAGTAGATCACCGCCGCGTCCATAACGTCATCGGTGATGGAGCCAAACAGCAGGCGCAGCATCGGGCGGCGGGTCAGCAGGCAGAACGCCGCCACCGCCAGACCCAGCAGGGCACTTAACCCCACCAGCTGTCCGGCACTGCGGGCGGCCTGCTCGGGCTTTTTGGCGCCCAGATACTGGCTGGTAACCACAGCGCCGCCGGTGGCCAGCGCCGCAAACACCGTAATGATGAGCTGGTTGATCATATCCACCAACGAAACGCCGGAGATGGCGGCCTCGCCTACCGACGAGACCATGACCGTATCCGCCATGCCCACCAGCACGCTGAGCGTCTGTTCGATAATCAGCGGCCAAAGCAGCGTGAGCAATTCGTGATTGGCAAAAAGTTTTTCCCTTTGTAAAGGCTGCATAGCAGCGCGTCCCCTCTTTATGGCAATACCGCATAATTCTAAGTGCCGATACGGCGAGCGAGGTGCGGCAG